>ERZ773035.111-NODE-111-length-67400-cov-11.373940_pt1 | contig 67400 bp, 62 predicted proteins | sample MGYA00511487_ERZ773035 | MGnify/ENA primary metagenome ERZ773035 (study PRJEB29015, sample SAMEA2737985) | human oral metagenome | biome: human oral; feature: human-associated habitat; material: dental | place: China | collected 2024 ... | reverse complement strand
TCCACCGCCTTATGGTGTAGGTCAAGTAATTACGAGACTTACACCATTTTTTTGTTTTTATCGTAAGATGGTTTCTTATTTGTATTTTTAGGCTATTTTGTCAATTATTGTTCGGTATGAAAAACTCAACATCTCTTTTTTCATACATAGCAAATAAATTGCCTAGGCGAATATTTTTTGTGGGTTTATTGCTTGTTATTACGTTGTTTCCAGCTGTCGAGAGCCTTATAATACTCGGCAGCATATTTAAGATGTTCGTCGTATGTGGTAGCAAAGTTGTGTTCACCGTTCATTTCGGGTTTGGCACACATATAAAGGTATTTATGATGCTTATAGTTGAGTACCGCATCTATCGCTTCTATAGACGGTATTCGTATCGGTCCGGGCGGTAGTCCGGCATAGATATATGTGTTATATGGCGAATCGATACGGGTATATGAGTGCAATACCTGATTGATTGTAAAGTCGTTGAGTGCGTAACGTGCCGTAGGGTCTGCTTGCAGTTTCATTCCTATCTTGAGTCGGTTGATGTAAAGTCCTGCAATTATTGGTTTTTCATGTTTTTTGTTGGTCTCTTCGTCGACGATAGACGATAGTATCGACACCTCTATCGGAGTGAGCGGTATCTTCGAGGCTTTGGCTTTTCTGCCCTTGATATCCCAGAATCGGTCGTACTCTTTTTTCATCTTATCGAACCATTCTTCGGGCGTTATCGTCCAATATACTTCGTATGTATTGGGGATAATCATAGCCAGACAGTTGTGGGAGTCGAAGCCGTAGCGAGCCAGAAACTCATCGTCGCCGAGTAGGTGCTGCAATCTGAGCGAATCGATATTGGTCTGCTTGCAGATACGGGTTACGAGTTGGCTTTTGAGTCTGACAGAGGGGATATTGAGTTTTATCGGCGTCTGGTAGCCTTTGTATATGTTGTTAAGGAAACGAATGTTTGACACACCGCTACCGATTCTGTATGCTCCTGCTTTGATATGCTCTTTGGGTCGATATATTCTCGCCATTAGTGAGAAAGTGAAGGTGTTTTTCAATACACCTCTCTTTATAAGCATATTGCGTATGCTATCTATTGAAGTATTATCGTGTTTTATGTATATAAAATTGTCGCCACTTTCGACGTCGCTGCTGAAGTTTGGCTTGAGGGCAATCCAATAGCCGATTATTGCAGTTAAGGCACATATTAATAGCAATATTGCTGAAAAAGTTTTTTTCATCGGAGGCTGTCGTTGCTGTGTGAAGTATCTCTTTTCGACGAAAAGAATCTGTCGAACGTGGTATTGAAGTCTTTGCGGTAGAATATTATTAATAATATTACTCCTACCGTAATACAGCTATCGGCGAAGTTGAATACGGGGCTGAAAAATATCTCCCCGCCCACCCAAGGTACCCACGACGGAAATACAAATAACGGGCAATATATCATATCGACTACCTTACCTGCTAAAAAAGGAGCATATCCGCCACTGCTGGGGAAGATAGCAGCTACCTCGAAAGGAGTGCTCTGCGAAAATACAAGACCGTAAAACATACTATCGACTATATTGCCTATGGCACCCGTAAATATCAGACAGATACACATAATGTATCCCATACGGTGCTCCGCTCTAAGCAGGCGTATGATATAGTAAAGCACGAAACCGCTTACTATTATGCGAAATAGTGTAAGAAATATCTTATTGCCCAAGACGAGTCCGAAAGCCATACCCGGATTTTCGATGAAGTGTATATGCAGCCAGCCGAAAATCTCTATATCGCCGTACAAAACCATATTGGTTTTCACTAGTATCTTAGTGATTTGGTCGATAGCGAGCAGTAAGATGATAAATAATACTGTACTGATAGATTTTTTCATACTTATGGTGTTTTGCTCCTTAGTCTGTAACTTTGACAAGCAATGAATGCAGCAAACAGCTGCCGTTTCCAGCGTAAGGAACTATACTGTTGGGTTATTTCCGAGCCTCTTTTGCCTCTACCGTCAGTGTGGCGTGTGGCACTGCTCTGAGGCGTTCTTTTGGTATGAGCTTACCTGTCTGCCGACATATCCCGTAAGTCTTGTTTTCTATCCTTATAAGAGCTGCCTCGAGGTGCTGTATGAACTTCATTTGTCGCTGAGCAAGCTGTCCCGATGCCTCTTTGAGGTGAGTAGCTGCTCCCTCTTCGAGATTTTTGTATGTGGGCGAGGTGTCGGTAACGTCATTGCCGTCGGTATTGCTTATATACGAACGCAGTTCGTTGTATTCGCGCCTTGCGGCATCGAGTTTTTCTTCTATTATCTGGCGAAACTCTTCGAGCTCGGCATCGGAGTATCTGGTTTTGGTCGTACTTGTTTGGTCTTTCACTGCAAGCTATTTTATTTGATTATTAATATATTAATGTGTCGTGAAACGAACAGGCAAAGTTAATAAAAAAAAACGTTCTTGCAGCTAAAAGTTTTTCTTGTGTTGTCAAAGCCTGTATGAGTGAGCATATTGCTTGGACAGTTGGTCTGTTGGGTAGACGGTCTGAGTGATGAACTTATATACCAAGTACTCTACGGAGATTACCTACGTTGCTGTACCAGAGTTGTTTGTCGTCGTCGAGGTCTTGGGGCAAAGCAAAGTCGGTAATAGTGAACGAAAGCGTACCGGTAAGTTCATTTTTAGATATACTGAACTCAAAATACTCTCGGTGTGCCACTCCTACCCAGTGAAAACGGATATATTCCTGCGGTTTGAAGATTACTATATCGGCTTTTTGTTTCTGTACGCCCCACTCGAATAGAATGGTGTCGGATTCGGTGTATTCTACCTTGTCGGCGAACCATTTAGTAAGTCCTTCGGGGGTAGATAGCATCTCCCATAGGGCAGATACAGAGCTATCGGGCAAAAGGAATTCGAGTGTATATTGTTGTTTTTTCATATCCTACGTATTTAGTCTGTGTTATTGGATATTTGCTTTTCAGTCGAGCGATACGAAAGCAAAGGGTAACATATCGGCGATACTATCGATGAGATAAATCTCTTGAGTACCGTACAAGATTACTTCGATTTTCTTTTTATATCTGATTTCGCTCTCGAGGAGTGCCTGCCTGCAGCTTCCGCATGGGCAGATAGGGCGAGGAAGCATACCCTGTTCGTTTTGGGCGGCGATAGCGATTGCTATGGGTGGGGTATCGGGATAGTGGGCATTGGCGTAGAACATTGCCGTACGCTCGGCACACAATCCCGACGGATAGGCAATATTTTCTTGGTTGCTGCCACAGATTACGGTGCCGTCGGCGAGCAATACCGCTGCTCCGACGGAGAATCTCGAGTAGGGGGCGTAGGCTTTTGCCGTCTCTTGCTTCGCCTGCTCTATGAGAGCCTGCATCTGAGGCGAAAAGTCTTCGAAGTGAGCCTTTGAATACTCGATTTTCAAACAATTTTTTTGCATAGTGTAAACGTGCTTTTTGATTTTTTGCGAAGTTAATATTTTTTTTTCAGAAAAAACTCTTTTACGCAGATTGCATTTCGAGCAAAAAGATGTACCTTTGCACCGCATAACACAAATTCGTTTCATAAATAAGAAAACAACACTGAAAAAATGGGACTCTTTCCATCGCTTACCCAAGAGATAGCCATAGACTTAGGTACTGCCAATACGGTAATCACAAGCAACGGACGTATAGTAGTAGACCAGCCTTCGATTATCGCTATCGATACACGTACCGAGAAACTTGTAGCCATAGGCGACACTGCTCGTAAGATGCACGAGCGTACACACGACCGTATAAAGACAATTCGTCCGCTCAAAGACGGAGTCATAGCAGACTTCAGGGCGGCAGAGCTAATGATAAGGGGAATGATACGTATGATACCCAATCGAAGCTCCATCTTTCGGTCGACTCTGCGTATGGTGATAGGTATCCCTTCGGGTAGTACGGAGGTAGAGATACGTGCTGTCAAAGACTCTGCAGAGCAAGCCGGAGGCAGAGAGATATTTTTGCTTTTTGAGCCTATGGCGGCGGCTCTCGGTATCGGTCTCGACATAGAGGCTCCAGAAGGTAATATGGTTGTCGATATCGGGGGGGGAACCACCGAGATAGCCGTGCTTTCGCTCGGAGGTCTTGTTACCGATAGGTCGCTCAAGATAGCGGGCGACGAGTTTACGGCCGATATTATGGAATATATGAGCCGACAGTACAATATGAAAGTCGGCGAGAAGACGGCAGAACTCATAAAGATAAACGTAGGGGCGGCAACGACTTCACTTCCGAAGGATATGGAGCCCGACGTATACATGATACACGGACCCAATAGGTCGTCGGCGTTGCCAATGGAGACACCGGTAACGTATGCCGAGATAGCACACTGCCTCGATAAGTCTATTTCGCGTATCGAGACTGCAATACTATCGGCTCTGGAGGCTACTCCGCCCGAGTTGTATGCCGATATTGTGCGTAATGGTATATATCTTGCAGGTGGTGGGGCTCTGCTTCGGGGCTTGGCTAAGCGTTTTTACGACAAGATACAGATACCGTTCCACGTTGCCGAAGACCCATTGAGGGCTGTGGCTCGAGGCACAGGTATAGCTCTGCAGAATACGAGCAAGTTCCAGTTTCTTATGAGATAATGTACTGATATTTAATTATAAAATAAAATAATCGACTATAATGGCAAAACAAAATAGGATAAATGCACTCTTCGGTATCAGATATCCGATAGTATCGGGCGGAATGGTGTGGTGTAGCGGCTGGCGACTCGCCTCTGCCGTGAGCCGAGCAGGAGGACTTGGCCTTATAGGTGCGGGCAGTATGCACCCGGAGGTATTGCGTGAGCATATTGCAAAATGCAGAGCAGCAACCGACAAACCGTTCGGAGTGAATGTGCCACTACTTTACCCCGAGATAGAAACTATAATGAAGATTATAGTCGAAGAGCGTGTGCCGATAGTATTCACCTCTGCAGGCAACCCGAAGACTTGGACTCGGAAGCTAAAAGACGAAGATATAAAGGTAGCTCACGTAGTGTCGAGCAGCAAGTTTGCAGCAAAATGCGAAGAAGCTGGAGTCGACGCTGTAGTAGCCGAGGGTTTCGAGGCAGGCGGGCACAATGGAGCCGAAGAGACTTCGACTATGGTGCTATTGCCTCACGTCAGACGGCAGATAAGTATCCCGCTCATAGCAGCCGGCGGTATATCTACGGGCGAAGCTATGCTTGCAGCGATGGCACTTGGTGCCGAAGGGGTACAGGTTGGTACTCGATTTGCGCTGACTGCCGAGAGTTCGGCAAGCGACGAGTTCAAACGACTATGCACTGAGCTCAAAGAGGGCGACACTATGCTCGCACTGAAGAAAGTGGGGGCTACACGCCTCATAAAAAACCCTTTCTACGACAGGGTGAAGGAGGCAGAAGACAGAGGCGCCTCGGCAGACGAACTCAGAGAGCTGCTCGGACGAGGACGTGCCAAGAAAGGTATATTCGAAGGCGACTTGACAGAAGGAGAGCTCGAAATAGGGCAAATAGCTTCGCTCATAACAGACATTCCTTCGGCAGAAGAGGTAGTCGCTAAGATAGTAAAGGAGTACAACGACAAAGTAAGAGAGTCGTTCGAGGTGTTTGCTTAGATAGTAGGCAAATTAGAGGTTATAAATTGAGACCTAAGGATAAAAATTTGTTTTTTCATACAATACATGTAGTCAACATTTTGAATATTGCTAAGATTATACTCGGCTTATTGACCGCGACGGCTCGATAAGCCTTTTTTTTACCAAGATATGAAAGATAGATACACAATAGAGGAGCGTTATAGGCATATCGTCGATTGGTTTGTCAGACACAAAGGACATCAGACAACAGAGCTTGAGTATTCGAGTGTTTATGAGTTGCTTGTATCGGTAATACTCTCTGCACAGTGCACAGATAAGCGAGTAAATACGGTAACTCCGAAGCTATTCGAGCGTTATCCCGACGTTCGGTCGATGGCCGATGCAGAGTATGGCGATGTATTCGAGCTTATACGGTCGGTGTCGTACCCAAATAGCAAGACTCGCTACCTTGTAGACTCGGCAAAGATGATAATGGAGCGTTTCGGCGGACGTATACCCGACGATGTCGATGAGCTACAGAAACTGCCCGGAGTGGGGCGTAAGACTGCCAACGTAGTAGCCTCAGTCGCTTTCGGTCAGCCGCGAATGCCCGTAGATACACACATATTCAGAGTAGCTCGTAGGCTCGGTATCTCCGATGGCAACACACCACGCAAGGTAGAAGACGACCTTACTTCGCATATCCCCTCGAAATACATTGCCGACGCACATCATTGGCTGCTACTGCACGGACGCTACGTCTGTAAGGCACGAACTCCGCTCTGTTCGGAGTGCGGTATTGCAGAGTGGTGCAGATATTTCGGCAAAAAAAGCAATAAAATATCAGAGTAGGGCAGGAAGATGGTAAGGTCATCTTTATTGCCCTATAAATCAGTTTTTTCCCCCTAAAAGATAGCTCGCAAAAGAGTCTGTACATAAAAAGGCTGCCTCCGCAACGGAGACAGCCTCTGTGTATGCTCGGGTAAGCGACTATCGAGCCACTCTTTCGAGCCACTTTACCATACTGAGCATCACGAGCATCGACATACCTGTGGCGCCGACAAACACAAGCCAGCACGCCCAGATAGGAACGCTCGTATATAGTATACCGCCGATGAAAAGCAGTGCGTTGCCTATCGCCGTAGCAGCGAGCCAGCAGCCCTGCATAAGCCCCTGTAAGTGAGGAGGAGCCACCTTCGACACAAATGCAAGTCCAAGCGGCGAAATGAAGAGCTCGGCTACTGTCAGGATGAAGTAGAGCCCTATCATAACGAAAGGAGTTACCTTAATTGCAGAAAGGGCTTCTGCCGACATCGAACTCAATGCGTCTTTTGCGGGAAGTGTCAGAGAGAAAATCATCAAAAATACGTATGCAAGCGAAGCGATGCCCATACCGATACCAATCTTCATCGGTGTCGACACTTCTTTGCCCCTCTTTTTGAGAAATCCGAAGAACCACATGATAAGCGGTGTCAACGAAACCACAAAGAACGGATTTACACACTGAAATATCTCTGCACCCTTGATAGTGGTGAAACCGAGATTGATATTTATTACGTCGAGATTCACGTAGTCGCGAGCGAAATAGGTGAGCGAGTAACCGTTTTGGTGGAACGAGAGCCAGAAGAAGATAACCACTCCGAATACTGCGAAAAGTGCGTATATTCTTTGCCTAATCTCGTCGGCAGACATCTTGATTTCTTCTTTCGAATGGGTAGCCTTGTCGGCATTTTGGCTCTTGCGTGCAGCAGGGTCGGGAAATTTGTTCTTGTTTATCACAAAAATGATGAGCGAAACCACCATCATCAGCACTGCTGCCATAAATGCGTACTGAAATCCCCTACTGAATACGTTCAGATAGTCGCCCACGAATGTAGCGATGTCGGTCGGCTGAGTGCCACCGAGACTCACTTGGCTTGCGTAGGTCGTAAGTTTCTCCATATCGCCGGCTGCCATAGCATCGCCCTGAGCGAGGTACTTATGGCAGAGTTCGGGTAGAGCGGCGTTGTAATCGAAGTGGTTTACCTTCAACCACCAGTTCCTTACACCGATAGCTATCCAAGGAGCGAAGAAACCGCCGATGTTGATAAACATATAGAATATCTGAAAACCGGACTCACGTCTGTCTGCATATCTCGGATCGTCGTACATCTGACCCACCAGAGCTTGCAGATTGCCTTTAAACAATCCGTTACCGAAAGCAATGACGAGCAATCCGAAGCACGTCAGAGCCAAATATAGAGGCAGCGAAGGCACAGGAGTCGGCGTAGGTACCGCAATGATGACATAGCCGAGCGACATCACTACAATGCCGACCAAAATGGTCAACTTATATTTGCCCGTTCGGTCGGCAATAATGCCTCCGACGAGGGCAAGTAAGTAAATAGAGGCATAAAAAGCCGAATACACATAACCTGTCGTCTTCTCGTCGAGCCCAAATTTGGCTGAGATAAACAACGTTAAGATTGCCATCATAATATAAAAGCCAAAACGTTCGCCCATATTGGCAAGAGCTGCGGCAATCAGTCCTTTTGGATGATTCTTGAACATAAATACTATTCTTTTTGTTTATTAAATTAATATAGTTTGATAAAAGTCTTACTTATTACTCTCTCCTCGTCAGTTTTCTTCTGCCGCTATCTTGTTTTTTAACGGATTGGCATACATCTCGAGCATCTTTTCTCGGCAAAAAGCCTTATCGACTTGCCGTAAATCTATCTTTGCCGTCTGCTTGTCGATATATGCCGAGAAGTTATCTTTTTCTTCTTTGGTATAGTTGCTCTCGAAGCGGCTGCTTCCCTCTGCGATGTCGAATGCTATATAGTTTGTCTTGAATATTTTGTACGCACGATGTATCCTTGTGTCTATCGCTTCGGCAACTTGGCGTACCTCTTCGTTGCGAGGCAATCGTTCGACTGCGATTCTGTCGAGCTCTTCGTCGATTGGTGGTGTAAATGCATAGTGTATCTCCGAGGCAGACCCCAAAGCCCCTATTTGCATACTCAGTACGTCGTCGGTAGCAGATTTTACGAAATTTTCGTCGTCGCGTCGCTGCTGTAGCTCTTTGGCTTTAATATAATCGCACACGTCGTACTCGTACGATATGGAGAGCGGATGCAGACGGAGTTTTTTTATGTTTTCTACGAGACTGCCTTCGCCGCTTAGCGAGAGCATCTTCAGAAGCGAAATCTGTGTACGGTCGTCGGAGTCTTTGGCTCTGCCTTCGCGCTGGGCAAGCCAGATCGATGCTCGCTTCTGTGTGATAGTGTGTGCGATATATCGCGATAGCTCTCCGAATGCCGAGATTTGTTCGCCACGAGTGAGGTTGCGTCGTACGACGAAACTCTTATTTACTCGCATAGCGTCGGTAATCCAAGGCTTTGCCATCAGATTGCTGCCGATAGCTATCTCCGAAGTCTTCATGCCGCACCTCAGCAGTACGTATTGCAAGAAAGCGGGGTCGATTATTATGTCTCTATGATTCGACAAGAAGAGTGAGGGCTGCTTTACATACTCCGAGCCCGAGTAGGTGATGGCGGTCGATTTTATATCTTTCAGATGCTCCAACATCGGAAACATATACTCCTCTTGGAATTGGTCTACCGACCGAAGCTCTTTGTAGCGGAGCACGAGCTTATCGGCAAGTTGCTTCGGCATTATCATAGCGATACCGGCGAGTACCTCTTTGTTGCCTACGAGCCGACCCAAGACTTTCGTCAGTTCGCTGTCGTTGTAAGGGCGTATGTCGTCGAAATCGCTTCGTGTTGTCATCTCTCTTTTTTTGTAGACTGCAAAGATAATAATTTTAGCTTAATTGCAAGCTATCTTAGCGCAGTCTTTCGGGCGGCGTGTTTTTTGCTCGGTATGCCTCTCATTTTACCCCGAATCCTTTGAGGTCTGTCGATACGGTGAAGTGTAGCGTCGGGTTGCCGCTTTGGAACTGTGCCAAAGCCATTGACACACGGAAATCTTTCACCCGTATGCCCGCCCCAAGTGAGAAGCCCGCTATCGACCTAAATGTTGGTATGTCCATCTCTGCACGGCGTCGGTAGTTGAAAGCCGCCGACAGGTAAAAGTTGTCGCTTGGCAATATCTCTATGCCGAAGATAGCGTGCCTGAACATCATATCGTACCATTTTATACCGTGCTCTTTTTTGTACTCTTTGTTGGCAGTGGCGGTACGCTCGTAGTTGAGGGTAAACCGCTGCAAATTGTGTAGCGTCAGCGAGAAGCGGAGCGGAGCGTTGCGCAGCTTCTTGGAGATGCCTACCAGTATATTGGCGGGTATCGCCTCGCGGTGGTTGGTGCCGTCTATCGAGTAGTAGCCGTAGAATTGGAAACCTATGTTTCTCACCGTCAACCCGAGGTCGAGCATATTATCCTCGTCGTGATAGTTGGCTCCGAAGTCCACAGCCATTCCCACCGACGAGTATCGCTCGTAAGCCGAGTAGATGGTTTTTAGCGTAGCCCCTACCGAAAAATATTTCCCGAACTGTCGCGAGTAGAGCAGACCGAGTACCATATCTTTGGCAGTGAACGTGCCCTGGTACACGTCGAGCTCGTTGTACTCGCCGAATTTGCCGAAGTCGATGTAGTTGACGGCAAGTGCGAAGTTGTTTTCGCCCCACGTTCTGCCGTATGCCGCCGAGCCGTAGTTGATACCTGCGATATATTTGGCGTAGTTGAGAGTGAGCATATTATGAGCCTTGTCGGACAGCAGGGCGGGGTTGTTTGTGGCAAGGTTGAGGTCGCCGTCGAAGAGCGATACGTTGGTGCCTCCAAGCCCTATGGAGCGGGCATCCATCGGCATGTTGAGTATCTGATACACCCCTTTGCCTGCCTGAGCCGAAGCATAGAGGCAGGTAGCCAGAGCAATAAGTACCGATAATGTTTTTCTCAAGATAACTGATATTGATTTATTAATGTTTGAAATGTCGCATGCCCGTCATCATCATACTTATGCCCTTCTCGTTGGCTTTGCGTACGGAGTCGTCGTCGTGTATGCTGCCGCCCGGCTGCACGATAGCGGTAACGCCCATCTTTGCCGCCAGCTCTACACAGTCGTCGAAGGGGAAGAAGGCATCGGAGGCTAATACGAGATTTTGCGTAGCTCCCTTGCTATGTGCCTGTCGTAGAGCTATCTCGGCAGAACCGATTCTGTTTGTCTGCCCTGCTCCTATGCCCAGAGTGGCACCATCTCTGACTACACAGATGGCATTGCTTTTGATGTGTTTTACTATTTTTAGCCCGAAGTTGAGGTCTCTCAGCTCATCGGCAGAGGGTTTGGTATCGGTAACGCACATATCGGCAACTACTTCGACAGTCTTGTTGTCGGCGTCTTGTACGAGCAGCCCGCCCGTAACGGATACTATATTTTGCTCCGTATCGTCGGTCGGTGTCATATCGACTTCGAGCAGTCGAAGGTTCTTTTTGGTACACAGTATCCTGAGAGCTTCGGGCGAAAAGTGCGGTGCTATTATTATCTCCAGAAAAACGTCTTTCATCATCGTTGCCGTCTGTACGTCGATTTCACAGTTGGTAGCCACTATGCCGCCGTATATGCTTATCGGGTCGGCTTCGAGGGTCTTCTGCCAGCACTCTGCGGCACTGCTGCCGATGGCTGCACCACAGGGGGTTAGGTGTTTTACCCCCACACAGAACGGTTCCCTGAACTCGCGGACTATACCGAGGGCAGCGTTTGCGTCTTGGATGTTGTTGTAGCTAAGCTCTTTGCCGTTGAGCTGTTGGGCGAAAGCCGTCGAATACGGTACGGGAGCAGACTGGCGGTAAAACTTCGCCGACTGGTGTGGGTTTTCGCCATATCGCAGAGGCTGTACGAGGTCGTAAGTGAGAAACAATTTTTCGCTAAGCCCTGCTTGGCTACGCATATAAGCAGCTATCTTCATATCGTACTCGGCAGTGTGAGTATATGCCTCGGCACTCAGCCTCAGCCTTGTCTGTGGTGTAGTATTGCCGCCTTGCCGTATCTCTTCTATTATCGACGGATAGTTGTCGGGATTGCATACGACGGTAACGTCTTGCCAATTTTTTGCTGCCGACCGCAACATCGATGGTCCGCCGATGTCGATATTTTCGACGGCTTCTTCCATAGTAACTCCTTCTTTGCCGATGGTTTGGGCGAAAGGGTAGAGATTGACGCATACCAGGTCGATAAACTCTATTTCGTTACTGCGGAGAGCTGCTAAGTGTTCGGGGTTGTCGCGTTGGGCGAGCAGCCCGCCGTGAACTTTCGGGTGGAGGGTCTTTACTCTGCCGTCGCATATCTCGGGAAAACCTGTAACCTGACTGATGTTTATTACCTCTATACCTGAGTCTTGCAGCAGCTTCATAGTGCCGCCCGTGGCTACTATTTCCCACCCCGACTCTCTGAGCTGTCGGGCAAAATCTACAACACCCCTCTTGTCGCTTACACTGAATAACGCTCTCATTTATCTGTACTGTAATACTTATTGGTTCATATCTAAATATCGGAATGCAAATGTAGGCGTTTTTTTGTAATTTTGCCATTCGAAAAATCAAATTATTCATCATACACCAAAAAGAATATTTTATGGAAAAGAGAGCTTATGTTTTCCCCGGGCAAGGAGCCCAATTCGTAGGTATGGGACACGATTTGTATCAATCGTCGAAAGAGGCGAAGAGGTATTTCGACCTTGCAAACGATATACTCGGTTTCGATATAACAAAGATAATGTTTGCCGGTACAGACGACGAACTGAAGCAGACGAAAGTAACTCAACCCGCTGTGTTTCTGCACTCGGTAATATCGGCATTCGTGCTTGGCGAAGACTTCAATCCCTATGTGGTAGCAGGGCATTCGTTGGGAGAGTTTTCGGCACTTGTGGCTGCTAAGGCGTTGTCGTTCGAAGACGGGCTGAAGCTTGTATCGATACGTGCTTTTGCTATGCAGAAAGCGTGCGAGAAAAATCCGTCGACTATGGCAGCCGTGCTTGGTCTCGACGACAAAAAGGTAGAAGATGTTTGTGCCACTATCGATGGCGTAGTAGTCCCCGCCAACTACAACTGTCCTGGCCAGCTGGTAATATCGGGCAGCTTTGAGGCTGTGGCTGAGGCTTGCGAAAAGCTAAAAGAGGCAGGAGCAAAACGTGCGTTACAGTTGCAGGTAGGCGGCGGTTTCCACTCTCCGTGTATGCAACCCGCAAAAGACGAACTCCAAAAGGCTATCGAGGCTACACCGTTCGACAGACCTATATGCTATATATATCAGAATGTCGATGGCAAGCCGTATATCGATACCGAAGATATAAAGAAAAATCTCATAGCTCAGCTTACATCGCCGGTGCGTTGGACGCAGTCTGTACAAAATATGGTAAAAGACGGCGTTACAGAGTTTGTCGAACTCGGTCCGGGAGCGGTATTGCAAGGGCTGATAAAGAAGATTACCGCCTGAGTATAATAGTTGAAATAATCGGTTGCAAGCGAAGTGTAGAACGCAGATGTGCTATGCTTCGCTTTCTGTTTTTATACGCCAAACAATCAACGATATAAGTTTGGAGAGACTTTGATGATTACTAAAAAAATGAGCCGATATTGGCAGAAAGAGGGCAAAAAATTGTACCTTTGCAAAACTTTCCGCTCACACAAAGAGAGTATTAGCGAATGAAAGAGAAGAAATATCGCATCGTACTTGGTTCTCAATCGGCACGACGACAGCAGCTACTCAAAGGTTTGGATATAGATTTCGAGATAAAGACACTCGACAACGCAGAAGAGACATTCCCCGCCGATATGCCTGCGGGCGAGGTAGCTCCCTATCTTGCCGGCTGTAAGGCAGAGGCTCTGCAGCCCCTTGCCGACGACGAATTGCTCATTACAGCCGATACCGTCGTAGTGGTCGACGGCAAGATATACGGCAAGCCGTCGAACAAAGAAGATGCTCGCTCTATGCTGCAAACGCTATCGAGGCGTATGCACGAAGTGATAACGGGCGTGGCTATTACCACCGCAGAGCGCAGCGTAGTATTTTCCGTATCTACAAAGGTTTGGTTTACTCATATCTCGACAGAAGACATAGATTACTATATCGAGCGTTACCGCCCGTTCGACAAGGCGGGCAGCTACGGCATACAGGAGTGGATAGGCTTCGTAGGCATCGAGCGTATCGAAGGGTCGTTTTATAATGTTATGGGGCTGCCGATACACCGCATTTATAGAGTATTAAAGGATTTTGGAGCAATATGAGATTTAAGACAGGTACACGAAAGTTTTTTGTTTTACTGCTTATAAACCTATTCTTTGCATCATCCTTTGCATTCGGAGCCGACGTAAGTGTGGCAAGGCGTAAGCCAAAATCAAGCCGAAAGTCGTACGACGCTACTACCGATACAGTCAATGCTATAGTCGATTACAGTCGCTCGTTTCTTGGTACTCGCTACCGATACGGTGGCAATACGCCGCAAGGCTTCGACTGTTCGGGCTTTATGGTCTATATTTTCAAGAACTTTTCGGTAGACTTGCCTCGTACAGGTACCGAGCAGTATCATAGCTATCCGAGTGTTAAACGAAAGAATATCAAGAAAGGCGACCTCGTCTTTTTTGCAGGCAGGCGACACGGCAAACGTATCGGACACGTCGGTATGGTGGTCTCCGACTCGGTCGAAAACGGAGTATTCGAGTTTATACACTCGTCTACGCAGCGAGGCGTAATAGTATCGAAGTCGAGCGAACCGTACTATGCGAGCCGTTATATATCGGCAGCACGTGTATTCGGCAAAATATCCGACACGTCACCATCTATGCCCGAAGAGACCGAATGCATCGAACAAACCGAAGTAGCCGACGGGCTTTTCCACATCGTACGCAGGGGCGAGACTCTATACTCGATTGCAAAGCATTACCGTATATCGGTCGATAGTCTGAAGGCTCTCAACGACTTACGTGGCAACAACATCGGAATAGGGCAGAGGCTGCTTGTAAGTGCACTACCTAACGATTCTGTCGATAAGAGGTACGAACCGGCAATAGTCGAAGACAACGATTATACCTTTACCGAAGACACACGCGAGACATCGCATAGCTCGAAGACCATAAAACACACGGTAAAAAAAGGTGAGACGCTGTTTTCCATAGCAAAGCGGTATCGTACGACGGTAGAGAAGATAAAGAGGGCAAACAACCTGAAGTCCGATAGCCTTAAGATAGGACAAAAGCTAAAAATAAAGAAATAAGACGTTTATGGCGATAATACTTAATATCGAGACTTCGACAAACGTATGTTCGGCTCTTCTGGCCGATGCCGACAGAATCCTTATGGAGAGGGTTTGCCACGAGCCTCAGAATCATGCAAGGCTACTACCCGTTTTTTTGCAAGAAATTATTACCTTTGCACGCGAAAACGGTGCGATGCCTCAAGCCGTAGCCGTAAGTGCGGGACCCGGTTCGTACACGGGGTTGCGTATCGGAGTATCGTCGGCTAAGGGAGTGTGCTACGCACTGAATATACCGCTCATAGCTATCGATACGCTCGAAATAATAGCTCTACAAGCCATTAAAGAAGTAGACTGGGAGGCGATATATTGCCCTATGATAGATGCTCGCCGAATGGAGGTATATACTGCTCTATTCGACTCCAAACTGAATCTCATATCGCCTACCGAAGCAAAAATAATCGACCAAGGGGCTTTCGAGGATATATTGAGAGAGCGGAAAATAATATTTTGCGGCGACGGAGCCGATAAGTGCAAAGGAGCGATACAAGACAGGAATGCCGTTTTTGTCGATAATATTACTCCTCTGAGCAGGAATATGATGAAGCTGGCGGAAGACAAGTTCGACCGAGGCGATTTCGTCGATACAGCCTACTTCGAGCCGTTTTATCTGAAAGAATTTTTCGGTACCAAGCCGAAAAAAATATTTTAACCGCAGATAAAGTAATAAATACAAGCAAAAAACATTATCCAACTACAGAATAATAAAATCTATTAGATGAAAAATACCATAACATTCAATCCGAAAAGGGAACTCGTACTGCCCGAGTACGGCAGGAATATCCAGAACCTTGTAGAGTATGCCGTCTCGCTCGAAGACCGAGAGGAACGCACGAAATGTGCCGCCACTATTATTCGCATAATGGGCACAATGTTCCCGTACTTGCGCGACAGAGAAGACTTCAAGCATAAGCTCTGGGATCATCTTGCCATCATCTCAGACTTCAAGCTCGATATCGACTACCCGTTCGAGATTGTGGCAAAAGACAAGATACACCCGAAACCCGCCAAACTGCCTTATAGCAACGGCAAAGCCCATTTCATGCAATACGGTAAGAATATCGAACGTCTCATCGAGGCTGCCATTGCCGTCGAAGACGAAGCCAAAAAGCAACGACTCACCGAGCTTATCTGCTACTATATGAAGAAAAGCCTCATCGAGCGCAACAAAGAGAACGCTACCGACAAACGAGTGATAGACGACCTCAGAATATTGTCGAAGTCGCAGCTGAGTGTGAGTCAAGATGCATCGTTTGTAAGCGTAGAGGAGTTTCGCAAGGCGAGATTCCAGCGTGCCGACTCGCCGTCGAAAAACAATAAAAACAAGAAGAATAAGAAAAACAAGAAAAATAAACTCTCGCGCAAGCCGTCATAGCAGCCGCCCATCGACGAGAGTACGATAATCGGGTATCTGCTCGAAGAAACATCGCTTTTCGACACAGCAAAAAAGATGAGTCGTGCCGTTGCTTATGAGCAGGTATGGTACGTTGAGCCGTTGGTTGTAGACAGAGGCTTGGTCGAATACCTTTTGCGTTAGCTCTACAGACTGAGCCTTGTACTCGGCTATCACAAGAGGACGGAAATGGGCGTCGTAGACGATTGAATCGCACCGCTTGCGAAGGTTGTTGTACGAGATAGAGACCTCGTTGGCGATACGATTGACAGGATACGACAGATTCTCGATGAGGTGGCTCACGACGTTCTGCCTCACCCACTCCTCGGGCGTCAGAGCCACGAAGGTTTGGCGGATACGGTCGAAGATTTGGTACTTGTCGTTTTCTTTTCTAATTTTGAACTCAAAATTCGGCAGATTCATCGTTGCGGTTTTTTTATACGTAAAAAACAATCGTCCGAAAGGCGACACAAAAGTAAGTAATTTATGGCAAAGGAAGAAAGCAAAGTCAATTTTAATACAATAATGTCGGGGCTCAAAGCGGGGCGTTACGCACCGATATATTTCCTTATGGGCGAAGAACCCTATTTTATCGATAAAATATCGGACTATATCGAGAGCAACATCCTTACAGACGACCAGAAAGATATGAACCTCCGCATCCTCTACGGCAAAGACGTAAAGATGGAAGACATACTCCTCGAAGCCCGCCAATACCCTTTCGCCTCAGACCGCCGAATAGTGATAGTGAAAGAAGCACAGTCGCTCAAACGCAATATCGACAAGATAGAACTATACCTGAAGGCTCCCGTGATGTCGACCATACTTGTATTTTGCTATAAATACGAAAAACTCGACGGGCGGAAAAAATATATCAAAGACATTGAACGCCTCGGAGTACTCTTTCAGACACCTACCATATACGACAACCAGATACCTGAGTGGATAATACGCTACTGCTCCGACGAAGGTTTGCAAATCGACCGCAAAGCCGCATCGATGCTTGCAAACAATATCGGCAACGACCTTACAAGAATAGCAAGCGAGATAGATAAACTCAAAATCATATTAGCCGACAAGGGCAACGCCATTACCCCCGACTTGGTAGAGACGAATGTCGGTATCAGCAAGGAGTACAACAATTTCGAACTCGTGGCTGCACTGAGGCGAAAGAATACGGAGCAGGTGTTTCGCATAGTCGACTATTTCGGCAAGAGTCCCAAATCGTTCGTCATACAGGTAACACTGGCTACGATATTCAAGTTCTTTGCCGACTTGCTATACTATCAGCTGCTACGCGACAAATCGTCGGCAACGGTAGCGAAACGTCTCGGTATCAACCCATATTTCGTCACAGACTACGCCGAGGCGTCGCGCCTATATCCGATTCAGAAGATACAGCGTATCATCGGATACATACGCCACACCGACGCCAAAAGCAAAGGCTTCGGCAGCGTCAATACCGCTCCCGAAGACCTGCTCAAAGAGTTGTGTTACAAGATACTCTACTGATGTGTGCCTCGTGGGAGCAGTCGGGTAGACTATCTCGGTATGGTTTGGAAAATGCCTCTTGTAAGTGATTGATAAATAAGTGTTAGTGAGGAATAAAATTTGCTGACGTCGGGAGCAAAAATTGTTGACGTCACCGACAAAATTTCTTGACGTCGCCCCGTTTCGGCGGTGACGTCGCCGCTTAAATTTCTCGACGTCGGGAAATTTTACGCTCGACGTCGAGCGTAAAAACAGGATAACAATCTACTGAATATCCTCCCCATCAAAGAAATTTCACGGCAGCCGTACGAATTTTTAGATACTCTTACAAACGTAATATTTGCTACCTTTGTAACGTATTTTCTAACTCAATAGTAGTTTTACAAAAATGAGACATATATATATATTATGTGCGTTAGCGATGTTCGTCGTCGAGCTCGCCGCCCAGAATTCCCGCGATAGCCTATTTATGCAGCAAATAGCCGACGAACGTCTTGTCGACAGCACCGCCGAGCAGCGTTTCGACAACGCTTTCTACGCCGCCGAGGCATTGAAGAATAGGAGCGATTTTACAGCCGCTATCGAAGGATATCGACGTTGCCTCGCGATAGATAGTACTAACGCTGCGGCGTGGTTTGAGCTGTCGAAGATGTACAGTTTCGTCGGTAATACCGATATGTCGTATCGTACCTTGCTCAAAGCAGTGAAATACGCCCCCCGAAACGACTATTACAAAGAGATACAGGCAGCATACTGCGTCTCCAACAAAGAGTACGGCAAGGCTATCCGTATTTTTGAGAGACTATCGAAGGCAAACAAAAGTAAGACCTCGTATCTGTACAACCTCCTGAAGCTATACGAAGTAGTGGGTAACGATAAAAAATATATCGCTACAATACGAAAAATCGAAACTCTCAACGGTATCTCCGAAGAGACTACCATAGCCAAGATAAACTATTTCAACAAGAAAAGACAACCTAAAAAAGTAATAGCCGAAATCGATGCTCTCACAGATAAATATCCCTACAATATCGACTACAAGACCTATACCGCACAGTATTACCTCACTATCGGCGATACGACGGCGGCTCTCGTGCAGCTCGACCGTCTAAAGAGCAAGTATCCCAATAGCGGATACGTCTATATGACTTTCTTGAGGTATTATAATGCTAAAAACGACCAAGAGCAAGCCGAACGATGTATGGCTAAGATAATCGACGATACCAATATCGATATTTCCGAGAAACTGGATATATTCATCACTCATATCGACCTCCTCGAGAAGAACGAGCAACACGACAAAGCCAAACGTTTCTTCCACACTCTTATCGATGTCTATCCCAAAGAAAGCTCCATATACACGCTATACGGTGCGTACCTTATCGACCTCAAGGACACTGTTCACGCCGAAGATGTGCTCAATACCGCCGTATCGCTCAACCCCGACGACGAGAGCAGTTGGTCGTTGCTTGCTCAGATATATATTGCCAACGATAGTATCGATAAACTGATGAAAATTGCCGACGAAGCCGAGAGTCTTTTCCCCGACAACTCTACGTGGGCTTACTACAAAGTGATGGGGCTCATACAGCAAGGCAAGCAGGCTGAGGCTATAGCTCTAATAGATTTTTATGTCGATAATCTCGATAGCAAACAAAACGGTTTCAAATCGCTTATCGTTGCTATCAAGGGCGATTTGATGCTTCAAGATAGTCTCTACACCGAGGCTTTCGCCTGCTACGAACGAGCTATCGAGTACAACCCCAATAACGTCATCGCTCTCAACAACTATGCTTACTACCTCGCCGTGTGCAATACAGACCTTGCAAAAGCCGAGAAGATGAGCAGTAAGACTATCATTGCCGAGCCTAAAAATGGTACTTATATCGATACTTACGCTTGGATACTCTTCCGCCAAGGCGACCTGAACGGAGCGAAACTCCATATCGAACGTGCATTGCTATACGGCGATGACCCCGACGTACTGGAACACTACGGCGATATCCTCTTCAAACTTGGCGACGAGCAGAAAGCCCTCGAGCAGTGGCAGAAGTCGAAAGATAAAGGCAATGCCTCGCCTACGCTGCAGAAAAAGTTAGACCATCGGCGATACATTGAGAGTCCCGTAAAATGCAAGTAAAGTATAGCTAAAACTCTCTCTCGGTGAGCTTATAGCCTCCGATACGGCTTGTGCTTTTATAAGTATATGTTTGCAATAAATAAAAATAGGCTACCTATAAACGGAGTAGCCTATTTTTGTGTGCTTTGTCTGCTATATCGCTGACATACAGTGTTTTAGTGGAGCTGACGGGATTCGAACCCGTGTCCAAACAAGGAAGCAATATGCTTTCTACATGCTTATCTTCGCCTTTGGTTTTCGTCTATCGGCAAGACCGAAGCCACCAACCGATAGCTTATCTGCTAAAAACTTCGAAGTCGTCTCGCAGCGCGACGCCATCTATCTCCGATATTCCCTACACCTCTTTGCCAAACCGCCTCGGAGAGCGGCATTTGAGAGATGTCTCGTTGCAGCACCTGTGCCACAATTAAGCTTAAAGTACTATACTTCCGTTTAAGCAGCGAGAGCGTAATTATTTTCGCCAGTTATGGTTTGTCGTGTGTGTTTATAGTGCTACCCAACAACGCACTGCATGCTTACATACCTCTTCTGCTTGCTGTCAAAACCAAACAGCCCCCAGTAGCTTTTTGTAATCAATTAGAGTGCAAAGATAATAAAAAGTTACAAAACCGAAGCATTGCAATACTCGGAATATCGGAAATTTACTACCTTTGCAGTCACTCAATTTTTATGTTTTTATAGAAAAAAGTAATGCAACAATATATATTAAATCAAGGCACGAGCAATCCTGGTGTTGCAGGTTTCAGAGGTAATACTTGCCAAAAGCTGCCCGTCGTCAATTGGCTTGCCGACCTGCCCGAGACACAGCAAGAGAGCAATCTTGTGGAGGTTCAGTTTAAAAACACACGTAAGTGCTATTACCTAAATAGCAACAGTTTATTACTCGAAAAAGGTGATTGGGTGGCGGTAGAAGCCTCGCCCGGACACGACGTAGGAGTAGTTACTCTTACAGGACGTTTGGTCCTTTTGCAGATAAAGAAAAATCGTATCAATATGGACAGGTATGAGGTCAGGCGTATATATCGCAAAGTACGGCAGTCTGATATGGAGAAGTACCATGAGTTCAAGGCAAAAGAGTACGACACTATGATTCGAGCACGACAGATAACTCAAGACTTAAAGCTCGATATGAAGATAGGCGACGTAGAGTACCAGGCAGACGGCAATAAGGCTATTTTTTATTATATAGCCGACGGACGTGTCGATTTCCGCCATCTTATAAAAGTCTTGGCAGACGCATTCAAGACTCGTATCGAAATGAAGCAGATAGGAGCGCGTCAGGAGGCAGGGCGAATAGGTGGTATCGGTCCTTGTGGCAGAGAGCTATGCTGTGCTACTTGGCATACCAATTTTGTTACTGTTTCTACAAGTGCGGCACGTATACAAGATATATCTACCAATCCGCTTAAACTTGCCGGACAGTGTGCGAAAATAAAGTGTTGTATCAATTACGAAGTCCCTGTTTATAAAGATGCTCTGAGAGAATTGCCTCCAAGCAATACGGTACTGAGTACTCTGGAAGGCGATTTCTATCATATCAAGACTGATGTTTTCAAGGGTATTATGACCTATGCCTCATCGCCAAATTCGAATGCCAATATCACCTCTGTACCCGTCGAACGTGTTCGTGAGATAATAGCTATAAATAATCAAGGACAAAAAGTACCGTCGTTGCTTTCAAAAGACGATAGTGTAAACGGAAATGGTGTCAAGGAGATAGACTATCAGAATGTTATAGGGCAAGATAGTCTTACTCGCTTCGATAAAGACAATAGCAAACGTAAGTCTTCGTCGGGTAAAAGACGAGGTAAACCGTCGCGCGATAGGTCTAACAACAGGCAAAAAGAGAAGTCACAAAATGAAAATCCGCGTAAAACAGACACCAATAAGCAGAGCGGTCAGCAATAGTCCGCTATTATGCTGTTGAAAAAATCGTTACAAGGTTTCATAGCGTGGAATACGCGGGCGGCATAATCCGTAAAATCGGCTGAACAGATAGTCTTGGCGTCGAGCGGATGCTCGATGATAAAGTCTTTGTACTTGAGCAATTCGCCTGCGGGCGAAGTAGCCGAGAATCCTGCGGGGAATTTTTTGAGCGGCGGCATATACGGCTCTATTTTACCGAAATATTTACGGAAGTCGCTGTTGGAGACAATATCTGAGAGTTCGTCGTAATTGACGTCGATTTCGTGTCGTATGGCTGAAAGCACCTCTTTCGACGGATTGTAAGCACCGCCCGACAAGAACGACTGTTCGGCATCGATATGCAGATAATATCCCGCATACGGACTCTTACGTCCGCCGTTGCGGGCGATATAAGCACCAAAGTGTGTCTTGTACGGTATTTTATTGGGTGAGAAGCGAATGTCGCGATAGATACGGAAGATACAGTTTTCGGGCTTCAGATAAGCAATGTCGCTATCGAACTCGGCGATTTTGTCTATCAGACGTTTTACTTCTTGTTTATAGAATTCGAGCGAAAGGTTGTATCGCTCCTTGTTCGCTCCGAACCACTCTCTATTGTTGTTTCGGCTGAGGTCGCCGAGAAAGTCGATGAGATATGCGTAATTCACTGTATTTCACTCGGTATTAATAGAAAATCAATTTGTCGGCACTACAAACCTTACCGTCAGTCGGCTGCGTTGTTCGACGAATACTATCTTTTCGGCAAAGACACGGTCTAAAATCTCTTTCGTGTAGTGGCGGATAGTGATAAGCTCCACATCGGTATTGTAAAGCACTTCGTAACCGAGCTGCAACTCTTTTACCATAGCATTGAACGTAGCCTGATTGTAATCGATACAGAGCGAAAAACTGATAGCCGAGGTCTGTATGAGGCTTGCTTTTACCTTATAAGCTGCCAATATAAGAAATATCGAGCTGAGACGCTCCTCGGCAACGAACGAGAAATCGCGGGGAGTGAGCGTAAGCAGTACCTGATTTTTCTTGTGAATGTATATAGGCGGCATCTTTACACGCTCGGTATAATCGTTGATGACCGAACCATCTTCGTCGGGGTTGATGAACGATTTCACGTACAATGGTATCTTCTTTATCTTTAACGGCTTAATGGTTTTGGGGTGTATTATCGTTGCTCCGCAATACGAAAGCTCTATCGCCTCTTTGTACGACAGGCGGCTGATTATCTGCACATCATCGTACAACTTCGGGTCGGCATTCATTACGCCGGGTACGTCTTTCCATATCGTTACGCTCTCGGCATTGAGCATCGAGGCGAGCAGTGCTGCCGAATAGTCTGAGCCCTCGCGTCCGAGTGTAGTAGTCTGGTTGGTGATAGTGCCGGCGATGAACCCCTGTGTAATATACATTTTGGTATCGGCAAAAGTCATAGCCGATTTTACAAGCTCTTTCGACAAATCGTATTCTACGATGCCCTCGCGGTAGTTGTCGTCGGACTTTATATAGTTGCGTATATCGACGAATGTATTCTTTATTCCGTTACTATTCAAATAATCGGATACGATAGAGGTCGATAAGATTTCGCCGAAACATACGATACGGTCGTACTCGAAGTCGTAACTAAGCGATGGCTTCTGCGACACCGTTTTGTCCAACTGTCCAAAGATATTGTCCAGCAATCCCGATATATTACCCGTATCTTTGTAGAGGTTTTTCACTATGTCGAGGTGGAAGTCTTTTACCTTGCGTATATTGTCCGTCAAGTCGGGTTTTCGGTTGAAATAACTGTCTACGACGGCTTCGAGCATATTGGTAGTTTTACCCATTGCCGATATTACCACCACAAGATTGTCGGTATTGTTGCCCACGATACGGGCGAGGCGGTTTACTCCTTCGGCACTATTGACCGATGCTCCTCCAAATTTATATATTTTCATCGTATTTTTCTATATTATTGTTACTTCGCCTCTTAGCGATGTATTCAGTTCTTTTTTTATTTTCTCGTTATCGTTGTATCTGCCGAGCAAAAACATCAATTTGGCAACGGCAGCCTCCACAGTCATATCGTATCCGCTTACAGCGCCTGCCTTTTTCAGGTTCAGGCTCGTGGCATAACGTCCCATCTCGACGCTTCCGGCACGGCATTGGGTTATATTGAGCAACACTATACCCGCTTTGTTGGCTTCGGCAAGCAATCGATATAGCCATTTGCACGACGGAGCATTGCCTGTGCCGTATGTCTCGAGGATAACGGCTTTCAGCCCGACGGTGCGTAAGATCGCCTCTACCGTATGTTGGTTGATGCCGGGGAAAAGACGTAGTATTGCAATGTTGTTGTCGAGCGTTTTGTGCACTTTGAGGGCTTTCTTCGACCTGTTTTCCCAAAAATATTCGGGATAAAATTTGATATGTACACCGCTTTTTGCCAGATTGTGATAATTGAACGAAGCAAAGGCATCGAATTCCTCGGCATTACGCTTCGTCGTACGGTTGCCTCGCATAAGTTGGTCTTCGAAAAAGACACAGACCTCCTGCACGACAGAGCTGCCTTTTTCATTTTTGGAGGCGGCTATCTCTATTGATGTTATGAGATTTTCTTTAGCGTCGGAGCGGTGAACGCCCACAGGGAGTTGCGAACCGGTAAAGATAACGGGTTTCGCCAGGTTCTCGAGCATAAAACTCACTACCGAAGCCGAAAACGACATCGTATCCGTGCCGTGCAACACCACGAAACCATCGTACGAGTCGTAGTGATGTTCGATGATTTCACAGATAGACACCCAATTGTCGAGACTTATGTCCGACGAGTCTATCAATGGCGAGAATGCCACAGACGAGATATTTACGTTCATATCCTGAATTTCGGGAATGGAGGCTAATACCTGATTGCAACTAAGAGGAGCAAGCGAGTTGTTTGCTTTACGTCCCATAGAGATGGTGCCGCCTGTGATTATCAATAATACAGATGCCTTTTTCATAAAAATTGCTGTCTCAGAGAGTGATGTCGAGATTACGTTTTTTGTGAGGCAAAATTACAAAAAAATGTCGAATTGCAGACAGACCGTCTATCTGCTTGCCATACTGTAGATTCAATAGACACAAAGTTATAAAAAAGAGAACTAGGAGATTCCTAATCATAAACTCTATTGGGTAGCCTGCTTTGTTGTTTTTATCGGCTCGAATATGAACAGCTATAGATAAAATTGTGTTTCTATGCATTTTTAACGTATAAAAATTTGGTAATTGAAAAACAATTGCTATTTTCGCCAAAAAATATTTGCAAAAATATGCTTACGTATATCATTCCGTTTTTGATAGACTCTATTGTAAGCTGTTTCGTAACGATCGACTTACCGAGAGAGGGCAGTGCCGTAGAGGTGCCGGACGTTTCTCGTGTAGCAACCCGCGAGCTACTGTCGATTGATTTCCACAGATTTATTCGCTACAAATACCTTCCACGCTTTGGCATTGTCGCCCGCTCCGCTTAGTGCCGAAGAGGTGCTAAGAGACGGAGTAGCTTGTTCTCATTTTTGTGTATCAGGCTATAATTAATGTTTTTAATGAATTCGTCGAATGGAGCACGTAGGGAAAATACACAAAAAACAAGGGCTTTTGTGTGTATGCCCCAAAAATACACCGTAGAATACAAATAAATTAATCTTTTATAGCGATGAAAAAGTTAATTTCTAAAATATTACCCGCAGCGATATTGCTCATTGGAGTATTTATAGTTTTAGGCGGGTGCGAGAAGGAAAAAGAGCAAATGGAAGTTATTTATCCCGTAGTCAATTTACCTATGTCGGTTGTAACTTTCTTTGAAAAAACACTATCAAATACTGACTCAGCAAATTGTCTTTTCAAATCAGAGTGGAAAGACACGTGTTTTCTTATAAATAGCAAAGAAGAATTTGAGTCTATGTTGCTATGTGACAAAGATTTGCCCATAATAGACTTTTCTTTATATTCAGTGATAGTAGGTAAAAAAAACATGCCTAATTCGTTTTATTCAATAGTAGAACAAAGTATCAATAATACTCAAACGTTAGAATTGAATATTATAGTACACTTACCAAACGAACATTGGCCTGCATTTAGTGATATGTTTTATTGGGCATTATATCCAAAACTTCCTAATAAAAAAATTAGTATAAACATCATAGAGAGGACGTAATTATGAAAAAATTATTTTTGACAACATTGTCCGTAGTGATATTGCTCATAGGAGCATTAATAGTTTTAAGTGGATGCGAGAAGGAAAAGGGAAACAAAAATCCATTGAAAAACACGGAATGGAAATTGGTAAACTTTGTCGATGTGGCAAACAACACGAATAAAATACCTGAACCGAACAGTGAAATGTGCTATATATTGAAGTTTTTAGAAACGGGAGATTCTTTGACAGCAGTATCTTCTACAAACAACTTCATTGGCACGTATACTATTGATATCAAAACTTCTTCTATATCAATAGCAAGTTTAAGAGGAACGGAAATAAACGAAATTGGAGATGGTGTTTCGTTTGTAAAAAGTCTAAATACAGTTGATAAATATATGATAGACAACAATATTTTGAAGCTATATTATGATGATAACAAGAATTGCTTAGAATTTAAAAGGAGGTAAATATTATGAAAAAGTCTATTTTAAAAACACTCCCCTCCGTACTACTACTCGTGGCAGCGTTTATAGCCTTTGGTGGATGCAAAAAGAAAGACGAGAAATCTTATATAGAGATTACAAATGTAGACGCAACTATATTACAAGATTGTATAGATTACCCGGGCATTAAGGATACTTTTTCGATAGTACTCGACAAATATCCCGAAGGGATACTCTCCGTATATCCTTCGGAGCCCATAAAGTCTGACTTCCGACAATCAGGACTGAAAGTAGTAGTCAGTGGGCGCATATACAAAGAGTTGGAATACAATGGCTGTCTGCCTCCTCCTAACGCAAAATATTCTGCCCCTAAAGCAGGTAATAAATTCATTATAACCAAAATCTCAAAAAAATGAACAATGCAAAAGGTGTTTTTTTACAGTTACCCGCTGTAATATTACTATCCACTACCCCAAAGCAGGTTACTCGCCAAAAGAGTAGCCTGTTTTTTTGTCTCAGACGATAATACCTTATTTCCATATTTTACACCGCCATTTACCTTTTAGCTGCCTTACTATAATTGGGTATATATCTGTATTGTTAAAAAAAAGTATTTTCTGGGGGTGATGAAATTATTGTGAATACTATCGATTTTCACGACAATTTGACAGAAACCAATGCTCTTTTTCGATATTTTACCTTATAGTTAGCTTGGAGACACCTTGGAGACGTACCGTATCTATTATTGCACCGACATAATGTCTGTGTTTTCTCCCGCTGTAGTATTTTTCATTATAATATATTGTGCTATTATTAATATTCGGTAAATATTTAAGCAATATGAAAAGAGTAATATTACGTCTGTCTTACGATTCGGCAAAAAGATGTACTTTTGCACTTCGATTTTTATGATAAAAGGACTGTTTTTTATACTATTGTTTTACCTTCTGGGCGAAGCCGTTGCCAATATTATAGGAGGATATATCCCCGGCAGTGTCATAGGTATGATGCTGTTGTTTGTAAGCCTTATCCTGAAGGTTGTCAAGGCGGAATATGTGAAAGATGCCGCTACGGTAATAACCAAGAATATGGCTATATTTTTTGTGCCTGCTTCGGTGGGGCTTATGGTTTATACCGAAGTATTGTCGAGATCGATATGGGCTATAATGATATCGATAATGGTAAGTACAATACTTACTATCATAGTAGTAGCTTTCGTCCAAGACCGTATGGAACGACGCCATAAAGGAGGTCGGCTTTGAATATCTGCAACCTGTTGACAGACTTGCTACGAAGCGAGCTTTTTGCCCTTACGTTGGTTATGGGCTCATATCTTTTGGGGATTTTCCTATACAAAAGACTCAAACTTCCCATCATTCAGCCTCTGCTCATTTCGATGATAATAATAATCGTATTCCTTAAAACAACCGGAATCGACTACTCCATATTCAGAAACAATACGAGGTTTCTCAATTTTATGCTCGGTCCCAGTGTGGTAGCTCTCGGCTATGTATTGTACGAACAGATTTATTACCTCAAAGGCAATATAATATCGATATTGACGGCTGTGTTTGTAGGTTGTATCGTCGGTATAGTGAGTGTAGTGGGTATAGCCAAACTTATGGGAACAGATACCCAAATGCTATTCTCACTTGCACCTAAGTCAGTTACTACACCGATAGCTATCAGTATAGCCAAAAACAACCACGGTATCCCCGAACTTGCCGTAGTATTCGTCATTATCTGTGGAATATTCGGCGGAGCGGTAGGACCTATTGTACTCCGATATCTGAATATAAAGAGCAAGGTCGCCAAAGGACTCGCTATGGGCACAGCGTCGCACGCTTTAGGTACGGTGAGAGCTATCGAAATGGGGGCTACCGAAGGCGCTATTAGCGGACTTGCCATCGGTATAATGGGAATAATGACGGCAATGGTAATGCCATTCATCGAAAAGATATTGAACTGATATTATATAGCTATTCTATGACAATACATCTCGACAATATACGGCTAAAAGCCTATCACGGCATATACGACCACGAGCGACAATACGGCAACAACTTCTCGGTAGACGTATCGTTTGATATCGATGCCGAGCGGTCGGCTATAAGCGACGATATAGCCGATACGGTCAATTATGAGACTGTTTACAAAATTGTAAAAGACGAAATGAGCCTTGCTGCCAATCTGCTCGAGAACGTAGCTTATCGTATCCACAAGAGTATTAAAAAGGAGTTCCCGGCTATCGACCGTCTTAGAGTAGCCGTATCTAAATACGACCCTTTCGCCGACGGCAATGTCGACCGCGTAACTATCTCTGTAGCCGACGAATAGCACTGGGGCAGTACTGCTCTCTTTGGCTATATATTTCGTTTAATTGTAAAAAGTCCACGAAAGTCCCATCTGGAACGTAGCCGGATTGATAGGGTATTGAGGCATAAGTTTGTATCCTTTGCCGCCGAAGAGATACATATTCAGGTGTGCATATTGAAAGTAAAATCGGATACGTTTTAGATGGAAATTGGTGAAGACGCTCAGGTCGGGATAGTTGCCGAGTATGGTGCTATTCTGTAGATGAAATTGCCCTGTGGCAGGCATATAGGTATTACCGTAGTACGACGTATGGTATCGGCAGCTTACGCCCAATTCGGACAGAAGTACCCCGAAAAACTTACTCTTGTAGTACAGAGTGGAGTAGAGCGATAGGTCGGGCAAAGGCAATATGTCTTTATCGGACGATATCTGATATACAAGTTTGCTGTCGAGGTGTATTTTGCGGTAATTGAGTTTTGCCTCCAAGTCGAAAGCCATTACTTGTATTACTCCTGTGTGTTGGCGAGGCAAAGCATCGTAGTCGAAATATATGTAGTTGTTGATGTTTGCCAAGTCGAAACCAATCGATATTCCCGTTTTTGTCGATTTTAGTCTGGTGTTGAGGCGTATATCGAATGTTTTTGAAAACGTATTGTCCCATCTGAAGTGGTTGGAGCGAAATTTCTGCAAGAAATATTCCACAGTCGAGTTTTCGATAGAGCCTCCTACGTCGAAGTTCAATGTATCTCGCAGTATGTTTAAGTTTGTCTTTAGCTTCCCTTTAAGCGAGAAGTCGCCGAGCTTTTTGCCTGCAATTGCTATTCTGCCTCTTATCTTGTACTTTATGGTTTGTCCTTCGTTTTTCGATAGTTCTCCTCCGACAAATATGTTCTGTGAGTAATAATCGAGATACTTCTCTGCCGACGAATAGCTTGTGTTACGTGTCAGTTCGTGTTCTGCGAAGGCTGTAAGCCCAAACCGAAGTAGCGTATTGAATTTCTCTTCGAGTCTGAGTGCGAACACATTGCGTAGGTTTTGGTAACGTATGGAGTCTCTCGTGTTTTCTGTGGAGTAGTATGTGCTGTCGTAGAAAGCATTACGTTTATCTTCGGTATAACGTTTTCTTGCGTTTTCGTACTTTATGGTATGTATAAACGAGGTAATAGGCACGAAATCGATCGCTGTGGTGCCGTCTTTGAGCTTGCGTTCTTTTTCTACTCCCAAGCTATAACTATGGTTGTAGTAGAAAATAGAGCTTTTGTATGTCGATACGGCATTGATATTGTCGGCGAAAATAGTAGGCAGATACCGAAACTGCGACGAGGTCGTTATAGAGTCTACTCCGCGGAGTCCGCCATATTCGCGATTGCGAAAGTCGTTGAACATCATTACCGTATTGAACTCGTACCGTCTGCCGCTGTAAGACGCCCACAGCCCTCCATTGACGGCTCGTGCCGTCTGGTCTTTGTATCTGCCTCGTCCAAGAACGAAGTTGAATAGCCCGCCTACGTTCAAATATTTGTTGAAGTTCATTGAATACAATGCTCTGAAATTGTCTTCTTCATTATACATCGGCAGCGACGTGCGATAGACAATATTGGCATACGGGGTCTTGGTATTGAAGAATCTCACGTCTTCGACATTGATGGTATATGCATCGTATGGATTCGACGATATGAAGCGAGTCTTACGCGTGCGGTCGAAAAATATCTTCGACTCTACGGGCGACCCCAGATTGCCTGTCCACGAGTTTGCTATCGAGTAACGATATACCGGATTGTTGTCTTGATAGCCACTGATAGCCGTATCTACGGCACATGTATCGGCGGTACCAAGATGTTGGTCGATAGTCCAGTTTTTCACAGATATGGGGATTTGTCGGGTTTGTGTAGACTGGCTACGGAACGTATTTCCCGAGTCTTCTTTGGGCGTAATTATTCCGTCGAAATCTTGTCCGTACGATATTATTGCTATTGATATACAGCAAATCAGTAATATACTTCTTTTCATTGCCTGCAAAATTACATCTTTTTTACGTAGATAGACCGTTGTGGTAAGAAAATAAATAGTATTTGCCGATAAAGTTTTGTTGTGGACGGGAGTTGTGAGCTACCTACGATTTTTTTGTTACCTTTGCTGCTCGTTTCTTAAATTAATAACATTCAGTATAACCAATGAAAAAAATATTTCTGTCGATAATATTTATCGCATCGGGTCTGTCTGTGGCTAATGCTCAGTCATATAACGTCGTAGACAACAATGCCGATGCCGACCCTACTTTAGAGTGCACCTCGATAACGGTGGGCAAGAAAGCCTCAGCCGACGGCTCTGTAATGACTTCGCATACAGACGATAGCGGACGTACCAGGACAAATATCTTGATAGTCCCCGCTGCCGACCACGCTAAGGGAGCTACCAAAACAATATTCCGACGCGTTACTCCCGAAAAAGACGAGTACGGCAAGATGAAAAAGTACGACTTCGTCCGTACGGGAGAGATACCGCAAGTGGCTCATACATACAAGTATTTCTCTACCGCATACCCGTGCCTCAACGAACATCAGCTGGCGATAGGCGAATCTACTTTTACGGGACGTAAAGAGCTCCAGTCCGACGCAGGTCTTATTGACTGTACCGCTCTGTGCGAACTGATGATGGAACGCTGCTCTACGGCTCGGCAGGCGATAGCTCTGGCAGGTGATCTGCTCAAGCGCTACGGCTGGAACGACTTCGGCGAAGCTCTCACCATAGCCGACAAAAACGAAGTGTGGCACCTTGAGATAGTCGGTCCGGGTAAAGGCAAAGTTGGTGCTGTCTGGGTGGCACAACGCGTCCCTGACGACCACATTGCTGTCAATGCCAATGCCTCGACGATAAGAGAGATAGACCTTCGCAACAAAGACTTCTTCGCTGCCTCCGACAATATTTTCTCTGTTGCCCAAGAGATGGGTTTCTGGAACAAAAAATCGGGCGAACCGTTTCGTTTTGCTTACGCTTACGCTCCCGATACCCGAATGAGCCTTGCCTGTCGCCGTCGCGAATGGCGTGTATTCGACCTGATGGCTCCATCTCTGGGACTCGACCCCAATCAGGAAAACTACCCGTTTTCGGTCAAACCCGATGCTAAGGTTACCAAAGAGAAGATGATGGAGGTTTTCAAAGATTATTATCAAGGGACAGAATACGATATGCGTAAAAACCTCACCGTTACCGACAAAGACGGCAAAACCGTCATCTCGCCCGTAGCAAATCCGTTTATGAAGGCAGACGAGCAGAAACTTATGAAAATCAACGGCGGTTGGCACTGGCGGGGCGAACGCACCATTGCCGTATATTTCACCATCTACGCCACCATTATTCAGTGTCGTAGCGATATGCCCGACCCCATAGGCGGGCTGCTTTGGTTTGCTCTCGACAACGTCGCCTCGTCGATATACGTGCCTCTGTATATGGGTATTACCTCGTTGCCAAAAGAGTATGAGACCGACGGTCGTCAGACGGGTTTTTCTCGCAATGCTGCTTGGTGGGTCTTCAACCGTGTTGGTACAATAGCTGCCAAACGTTGGGGCGATATGTCGCCTGTGGTAGAAAAAGAGTTTGCACCTTTGCAGAAAGAGTTTATCGACGGTGCCGCAGAGACCGACCGGCTCGCTTTGGAGGCGTATAGAGCCAAAGATTACGGCAAGGTAACCGAGATACTCAATTCATACAGCAATTCGTGTGCCAATACCGCTCTGCAACGTGCTTGGAGCCTCGGCGATATGTTATGGACTATGTTCGATAATATGTGGTAAATTGCTTGTTGTTTTATTTCTAATATATTACACAAAAGAAAACCGAAGAGAAGATGAGTAAACCTTTGATACTGATTACTAACGACGACGGTGTATTTTCGAAAGGAATATCGGAACTGATAAAATTGGCACGACCGTTGGGCGAAATACTCGTGGTAGCCCCCGACAAAGCACGCTCCGGACAGTCGAGTGCTCTGACCGTAACGCGTCCGCTGCTGTACGATGACATACAAGTAGAAGACGGTTTGCGGATAATATCGTGTACAGGCACGCCCGCCGACTGCGTCAAGCTCGCCTTTTCGCAGCAATTGCCCGATGTAGAGCGAGTACCCGACCTTGTGCTTTCGGGCATCAATCACGGCTCCAATTCGTCTATCAACGTTATATATTCGGGTACAATGGGTGCCGCTATCGAAGGAGCTCTGCACCGTGCCCCCAGTATCGGTTTGTCGCTCTGCGACCATTCCGACGATGCCGACTTCTCGCAGGCTTTGCCTCACTTCCGCCATATCGTAGAGCGTGTGCTTGCCTGGTCGTTGCCGCAGGGGGTGTGCCTCAATGTAAACGCTCCTGTGGGTGAGATAAAAGGTATCAAGGTATGTCGCCAAGCACCCGGTTTATGGAGCAACGAGTTTATGAAGACCCTCACACCGTTCGATAAACACTGTTTTTGGCTTACGGGCTCTTTCAGCAACGAAGAACCCGGGGCGGTCGATACCGACGAATGGGCTCTGGGCGAGGGCTTCATCTCGGTACAGCCCGTCCAGACAGACCTTACCGATTATAACCTCCTAAAGACTTTAACTTTCTGATAAATGATGGAAGAAAATAAGACAAAAGGTTTTATGCAAAAGCCTGTTGTACAGTTTTTTGTGGCTGTGTTGGCGGGGCTTGTAGTGCCGCTTATCTTTGCTGCGATATTCTACAAGAGTTTTTATCACGGCGACGACAGGCTGGGCGACGTATTGGAGTTTTTCCGAGTATCGCACGTGCTTACCAACCTTATCTTAGTCTCGATGATACCGAATTTTATTGCCGTTTTCTTGCTTAATATGTTCGATAAATGGCACTATTTGCGTGGAGTGTTCGTTTCCATAATGATATATCTTTGCATCGCCTTTTTTATGTAGGTCGATGAATAATATACATCAATATACATCAATAGAGTAGTTTACGCTATATCGTGAAAAGTACCGAGCTTGTAATATCTGTTGTGATACCGATGTACAATGCTGCCGCTACTATCGTGCGGGCATTGGATTCGGTAAAGCGTCAGACCTATAGGTGTGGCTATCAGATATTGATAGTCGACGATGGCTCCGACGACAATTCGCGAGAGGTAGTAGATAGATATATGGCAGACAATCCTCAAATGGATATTACCGTTTTAAGCCAGCCAAATAGAGGCGTGTCTGCAGCGAGAAATGCGGCTCTCAGGCAAGCCGAGGGCGACTATATCGCTTTTCTCGATAGCGACGACGAGTGGGACAAAAATAAAATTGACTATCAGGTTCGTTATCTCGAAAATGAGGAATATTACTTTGTGGCAGCGTTGAGAAATAGAGAACGGATAACATTTCCTTACCGAAAGTCGAACGATGGTCGATTTGCCATCATTACTCTGCGTCGACTTTTGTGTAAGGTAGTGGGGCAAACCTCAACAGTAATTTTCCGTAGAGAAGTATTGACTAATACCGGTTTTTTCGACGAACAGCAGCGATATTCGGAAGATGCAAACTATTGGATGAGAATTTCTTTGAATAATAAGATGATAATAGTCAATAAGGTACTCGTATCCACAGATAACGACTATGGTAGTAATGGATTGTCGGCAAATATGAAAGAGATGGAACGAGGTGTGAAGAAAAATATCAGAGATATGTATGCTATAGGTGCTATAAATGCTGCAGAATACCTGTTTTTCAATTTATTTTCGACCGTCAAGTACATTATAAGGCTTATCAGGTGGTAGACTGATGTTTTTTTAGATAGCAAAAGACCGTTATCTGAAAAATTACTATCAGACTTTAGTCGTTTTGTCGTTATTAATATTACCTTTGTTTCTCGATTTTTCTAATAATTTTATACACACAAAAATAGTAATAGATGGAAAAAACTGTCGTTAGCGGTATTCGCCCCACAGGCAATCTACATTTGGGTAATTATTACGGAGCTATGGTGAATTTTTTGAAGATGCAGGAGTATCACCGATGTTTTTTCTTCATCGCCGATTGGCATTCGCTTACGACGCACCCCGACCCCAAAATGTTGAAGGAGAATGTAAAAAACGTTTTGGCAGAGTATATTGCGTGTGGTCTCGACCCTCAGAAATCGACTATCTACGTACAGTCCGATATAAAGGAGATAGCCGAACTCTACCTGCTACTTAATATGCAGGCATATCTGGGCGAACTCGAAAAGACAGTCTCTTTCAAAGACAAAGCACGTAAGAATCCAAACAACGTAAATGCAGGTCTGCTCACATATCCCGTATTGATGGCTACAGATATACTGATACACAATGCCGATTTCGTACCCGTGGGCAAAGACCAAGAGCAACATCTGGAGATGACTCGCAACTACGCACAGCGGTTCAACAGCCGATACGGTACCGATTTTTTCACACTGCCCGAGCCGTTCTGTTTCGGGCAAGAGCTCGTCAAAATACCCGGACTCGATGGTTCGGGCAAGATGGGCAAGTCCGAAGGTAACGCCATTTATCTCATCGATGAGCCGAAAGATATAGAGAAAAAAGTGAAGCGGGCACTCACCGATAGCGGAGTAGCGGCACCGAATCAGCCTAAGCCCGATTATATAGAAAACCTCTTTACCATAATGCGAGTAGTATCTGCACCTGAAGTGGTCGAGCACTTCGACCGACAGTGGAATAACGCCGAAATTCGTTATGGTGATCTCAAAAAGCAGCTTGCCGAAGATATTATCAAAGTAACTACCCCGATACGTTTAGCTATCAACGATATAAAGGCAAACGATAAGTATCTCGAAACTATCATCGAGGAGGGAGCCGAAAAAGCACGCCATAGTGCAGCTAAGACTATCGAGAGAGTACGTCGGCTCATGGGTGTAAGATGATTCATCGATAAAATTATTATCTAAAAAAAGACTGTGCAATGAACTTGGCTATAATAGGTTACGGAAAAATGGGGCAACTGCTCGAGCGTATTGCGAAGCAGCGAGGACACAAGATAGTATCGATAATCGACACACACAACGTGGCCGATTTCGATAGCGATGCCTTTCGGTCTGCCTCGGTAGCATTCGAATTCACTACTCCTCAGACGGCGGTGGACAATATCAAACGCGCTTGGGAGCAAGACGTAAAGGTAGTATGCGGTACCACAGGCTGGGCATCGGCGCTGCCATCGGTATTAGAGACGCTTCGCTCCGATGGCAAGTCGCTCTTCTGGGCATCGAATTTCAGTGTGGGAGTAAATATTTTCTGGGCTATAAATCGCAAAATGGCTCGGCTGATGAACCGATTTGCTCAGTACGAGGTAGATATCGAAGAGATACACCATATCCACAAAAAAGATGCTCCTTCGGGTACTGCCGTTACGCTTGCCGAAGTAGTGGCTGACGAGCTAAGCCGTAAAAACGGCTGGACACTCTCGCCACAGAGAGAACACGACAAGATAGAGATAACTGCCCTCAGGCAAGGCGATGTGTGTGGTATACATACTATTAGATACGAAAGCCACGAAGATACGATAACTCTTACACACGAAGCGAAATCGAGAGAAGGTTTCGCTCTCGGTGCTGTGGTAGCGGCAGAGTTTATGGAAGATAAAGTGGGATATTTCACTATGGACGACCTTTTGCAACTGTAAAAGATAAAATCCGCAGTATACGCGCCTATGGACGACAAACTATATTATAAAATATCGGAGGTATCTGCCATATTGGGAGAGTCTTATGCTACGCTGCGTTTTTGGCAGAAGCACTTTAAGCTCAATATACATACAGTCAATAATATACGGTACTATACCGCTAAAGATATAGAGACACTGAAAAACATACAATATCTCCGACGCGATGCGGGCTATAAAGTGAAAGGAGCCAAGCAGAAACTTGTAAACGACGAGCGTAAGACTACGTCGCGACGTAGCATAGCCGAACGGCTCATAGCAATACGAAGCGAACTTTTGGCTATCAGGCGAGAACTGAATACAGGTTCGTTCTCGGAGACAGTCATCGTAGACTGATTTCGGAGACAATGCTGTTTCTGTGGTTATTTTTTATTAACTTTGCAACTTCGTTTTGCCGTATGGCAAGCAGTTGCATATCAATACATATTAATGGTAAAAAATATGACAAGAGAAGAAATAGAACAGAAAGTAAAGAATTTTTTGGTAGAAGATATTGAGGTCGATGAGAGTGTTATTACACCCGATGCGCTTCTCAAAGACGACTTAGGTATCGATAGTCTCGATTTCGTAGATATCGTAGTGATAGTAGAGAAAAACTTTGGCGTGAAAATAAAACCCGAAGAGATGGCCGACGTAAAGACATTCAGCCAGTTTTGCGATTATATAGAGACAAAAGTGAAGTAATACCATCGGTCTTTCGCTGTCGAAATCGTTGTAATACAATAAATATCAAATAGTATGACTACCGAATATCAATACGACCAAGCTATAAGCATTTGTCGGGGTGTTTTCGTAAAAAAACTCACCGATTATGGTGCGGCGTGGCGTATTATGCGGCAGGAATCGGTTACAGACCAGATATTTATCAAGGCGAGCCGTATCCGCCACATAGAGCAGGCAGGAGTGATGGCTGTCGACGAAGATATTTTTTCGGAACTCGTGGGAATAGTGAATTATTCCGTTATCGGTCTGATACAGATACAACTCGGGTATTCGGATACTATCGATACAAGCGAAGAGGAGGCGATAGAATGGTACGACCGTTTCGTGGCTGAGGCAAAAAAACTGATGATGGCAAAAAACCACGACTACAACGAGGCTTGGCGTCTTATGAGAGTGCAGTCGTATACCGACCTCATACTTCAAAAGATAAATCGGACAAAAACTATCGAAAACAATCACGGCATCACACTCATATCGGAAGGTATCGATGCAAATTATTATGATATGGTCAACTATGCCGTTTTTTATATGATAAAATGTCTGGAGGAAGAAAGTAATGATAACCAATAAAATAAACAACATTAATCAAGAACTAAAGTCGAAGCTTGTAAAGCAGGAGCAAGCGACGTCGTTTCGTGTCGTAGGAATGATACTTCGTATATTGTTTGGCGTGGTATTCATATATTCGGGCTTTGTCAAGGCAATCGACCCTCTGGGGCATACATACAAGATGCTCGATTATTTCCAAGCTATGGGGCTGCCGCAGGTTTACTATCCTACATTGGTATTGAGCATACTAATGATAGCTTTGGAGTTTGCCATCGGGCTGGGTATGATAACGGGCATTTATCTTAAAATATTTTCGTGGAGTGCGTTCGGATTTATGCTTGTAATGACGCCACTTACGCTGTGGCTCGCTCTTACGAATGCCGTCTCAGACTGTGGTTGTTTCGGCGACGCCATAAAACTCTCGAATTGGGCTACTTTCTGGAAAAACATCGTTCTTATGGCTATGATAGTGGCAATACTATATTTCGAAAAATATCATAAGCCGTATTTGTCGCCGTTGCCCTCGAGTCTGATAGCTGCTTCGTTTTTTGGCTTCTCCGTGGCGATATCGTGGTACTGCCTTCTGAATCTACCTCTTATAGACTATCTGCCCTATAAGGTGGGCAATAATATTCCCGAGCAAATGAAGATACCCGACGGTGCTCCGCTCGACGAATACGAGACCACGTTTATATACCGAGACCGTACTTCGGGCGAAGAGAAAACATTTACTTCGCTCAACGATGCTCCGTGGAACGATACTATCAACTGGGAGTATGTGTCGCAGAATACTAAGCTGATAAAGCGCGGTTACGAGCCGCCCGTACACGACTTTCTGATATTCGACCCCGAGCAGGGCGATATTACCGAAGATATTCTCACCGATAGCAACTACGTGGTAATGTTCGTAATGTACAATCTTAGCCTTACAAACGAAAAAGCCATCGAAGACCTAAATCAGATTTACGTACAGATGTCTGAAAAGGGTTATCGGGTGGTTGCTCTTACGGCTTCTTCGCCCGAAGAGATAGACCGTTTTGCTCAGACCAACAACACACTTTTCCCGTTCTGTGAGATGGATGCAATACCGCTAAAAACGATGATTCGCGCCAATCCTGGAGTGATAATAATCAAACAAGGGACTATCGTAAGTAAGTGGAACGGACGTAACTCAAAAAAATCTTTTGAACAATTTTTGCAAAAAAACAACGTTTAATTCGATAAGACATAAATTGAAGCAATTATGAGGAAAAACATAGTAGCAGGAAATTGGAAAATGAACAAAACCCTCGAAGAGGGCATAGCTTTGGTAGACGATATAAAAGCTCTATTGAAGGGGAAAACACCTAAATGCGAGGTAATAGTAGGGACTCCGTTCGTACATCTTACTTCGGTAGCCGAGAGACTCAAAGAGACCAATATAAAGCTATCTGCCCAAAACTGTGCAGATAAGGCTTCGGGAGCCTATACGGGCGAAGTGTCGGCTGCAATGGTAGCCTCTACCGGTGCTCAATATTGCATTATCGGACACTCCGAGCGTAGAACCTATTACGGCGAGACCTTTGAAATATTGAAGCAAAAAGTTACGTTGGCCCTCGAAAATAAACTCCGTCCGATATTCTGTATCGGCGAGACTAAAGACGAACGCCAAGCAGGCAAACAAAACGACGTTGTAAAGGCTCAACTCGAGGGCTCTGTCTTTCAGCTTTCGGCAGACGAGTTTTCGAAGATAGTGATAGCCTACGAACCCGTTTGGGCGATAGGTACAGGGCTTACTGCCACATCCGAACAGGCTCAGGAGATACACTCTTTTATCCGTCAGCTTGTTGCAGCCCGTTACGGAAAACAGGTAGCCGACGATACTACCATATTGTATGGAGGCAGCTGCAATCCGTCGAACGCCCGAGAACTTTTTGGCAAACCCGATGTCGACGGCGGACTTATAGGAGGAGCGTCTCTGAAAGCCAACGATTTCGTGGCTATAGTAGATTCGTTCTGAATGCCGACACACAATAGACAGATATAATCGAAACAGATAAATTTTAAAAAAGTAGACAGATAGAGAATAATGATTAGTTTGAGCGTAAATGTAAACAAAGTAGCCACACTCCGCAATGCACGTGGCGGTAATGTACCGAATGTATTGCAAGTAGCTCTCGACTGCGAGCGTTTCGGAGCCGACGGTATCACGGTACACCCCCGCCCCGACGAACGACATATCAGATACTCCGATGTCTACGTACTCAAATCGAATCTCACTACCGAGTTCAATATAGAGGGCAACCCCGAAGGTAAGTTCATAGATTTGATAGAAAAAATCAAACCCAATCAGGTAACGCTCGTGCCCGATGCTCCCGACGCTCTCACCTCCAATGCCGGCTGGGACTGCATAAAGTATCAGAATCATTTGAGCGATTTGGTAGCTCACTTCAAAGAGTTCGGAGTGAGAGTATCTATCTTTGTCGGTACCGACACTGCCAATATAGAGGCGGCAGCCAAGACCAATACCGATAGAGTAGAGCTATACACTGAGCCTTATGCTTCGGCATACGGTACTAATCCGGAAGCGGCAGTAAAAGACTTCGTCAGAGCGGCAGAAGTAGCCCGTAAGTGCGGTCTGAAGGTAAATGCCGGACACGACCTTAATCTTGACAACTTAAAATATTTCGCAAGTCAAATCCCCACTCTGTCGGAGGTCAGTATCGGGCATGCCCTTATAGCCGACGCTCTGTATATGGGGCTCGAAAAGACCATAGCTGAATACAAAAAACGTTTAATAGTATAGAGAGCCGATAAAAAGACTCTTTTTAAAAATCAAAAAACAAATAATCGAGATATGTTATTACAAGTTCCCGCAGGTGTACAAGACACCGTTCATCAGGCAGTAGCAGCTGCTGCACAGACAATGCAACAGCCCGTTGCCGAAATTTCGGACAGCTATTTTACCCTTTTATTGAAAGGCGGATGGATATTGCTGCCCTTGTTTTTGCTGTTTGCTCTGTCTATTTATGTTATAATAGAGCGAATGGTAGTATTGAAGACATTGGGTAAGACCGACTCCGTGTGGTTTGCCCGTATCAAAGACTTGGTGTACGAATACAAGTTCGATAGTGCCGAGAAGTTCTGCCAAGCTAGCACGAACTCTTACAGTAAGGTCGTAGAGGCAGGACTCGGACAAGTAAACAACGATATCGAGGCGGTGCAGACTGCTATGCAGGGCGAAGCCACTCAGCAGATAGCTCGTATGGAAAAGCATCTTAATTGGCTCAGTATTACAGCATCGGTAGCACCTATGCTTGGTTTCTTGGGTACGATTTTCGGTGTTATAAATATCTTTTTCCGTATCGCCCAGACTAACGAGTTCGAGATATCCACTATTGCCGACGGACTTTATCAGAAGATGGTATCGTCTGCCGTGGGGCTGTTTGTGGGTATTGTTGCCTATGCCGGATATTATCTGCTCAACGGACGTATCGATACTATTGTGGCAAATATGGATAAATATTCCAACGATTTGGTGAATATGCTTCGCGGAGGCGGCAAGAAGTAGTCGATTGATTATTGATAATAGCAAAAGATTATGAAGATAGAACGAAGGAAGCCACGCAATGCAGAGGTATATACGGCGTCGTTGAACGATATTATGTTCTTCCTGATGTTGTTTTTCCTTATCATAGCCACTATGATAGCCCCTGCTACTATGAAGGTGGTATTGCCGAGCAGTAAGACCTCGTCTGATGCCGCTATTCGCAATCAGGTGAACCTTACGGTAACGGCCGACCTCAAATATTTCGTCGAAGACCTCGAAGTGCCTTTCGAGCAGATAGAGCCGATGATAGCTCGAGAACTCGAGAAGAAGAGAGACCAAGAGACTATCGTGCTCTTACACGCCGATAAGTCGCTCAATCTGCAAGACGTCGTAAATCTGTTCGATATAGGTAATAAGCTAAAAACAAAGATGATACTTTTCACCCAGAAAGACAAGTAAGTATCGTTTTGCATTATAATTCATTAACCCATTAATACAAGTAATAAATAGAGTATGCCCAAGAAAGACGTTTATGCTTCGATAGGAACTATATTGACTTTGGGGGCGATATTGTTATTGCTTTTGTGGTTTAAACTCATGATACCATCGCCGCCCATAGCCGAGCAAGGCATAGAGGTAGGTTACGGTGTAGACCCCGACGGCGAAGTCGGCGGTTCGTCGGGCGGACAGCGAGGCGACCTTGCCGGCACCCCCGATGGTGATTTCTATGCCAAACAAATAGAGGCTCCCTCTTTCTCGGAACGTCCGGCAGAAGCACCTAAGCCGCAAGTGTCGGCTGCGGCAGCCTCTTCGAGCGAGTCGTCGTCGGATAATACTCTCACCCAAGACGGCGACGAGGTAGTATCTGCTTCGAGTGGCAGTAGCGGCAAAGGTACCGCAGACCAAGCAGACTTGGAGCGGCAACGGGCAGCACAGGAGGAGGCTCGTCGACGCACGGCAGCCGAACAGCAAGCAAAGTCGAGCCGAGCAAAAAGTCTCGGACTTAGTGCCTTCGGCAATAGCGGTGGCAGCGGTAGCGGTGGTTTCGGTCTGGGCTCGGGTACAGGTTCGGGCAGCGGCTCCGGACAAGGCACGGGCATTGGCGACGGCGTCGGAAGCGGCACCAAGGGCAATCCATTCGGCAAAGGTACGTCGAACGGTAATACGTGGAGTCTCGAGGGACGCAACCTCAGCGGAACAATATCAAAACCTACTTACAGAGAGAATGTAGAGGGAAAAATCACGGTGAAGATACGTGTCGACGATGCAGGCAACGTCATCAGTGCCTCGATAGGATCGCCCACTACGATTGCCGACGAATCGTTAAGAAACGCTACGCTCGAATCGGCTCGCCGAACTAAGTTCTCCGCAGGCAAAGGCGTAGTATACGGGCAGATAATCTACAATTTCAAGCTCAATTGATACGGTAGCCATACCATCGGGTAGGGCTGCAAACCTATTATTTACAATAAACAACAATCTTACAAATCGTATGAAACCTTCTTATATATTTCTTACCACAGGCTTCGAAGAGATAGAAGCCATAGCAACCATCGACGTACTTCGCAGAGCGGGACTCAACGTCGTTACCGTATCGGTCGAATCATCGAAGCAGGTTGAAGGTTCGCACGGCGTCGTGGTAACTGCCGATACGTTACTCGAAGCCAACGACTACTCCGACAGCTCCATACTAATACTGCCCGGCGGCACGGTACGTCTGGGTGAATTCGATTTTCTCAATAAACTACTCGTTAGTCAGAACAATGCAGGCAAGCCGATAGCCGCTATATGCGCTGCTCCCTCGCTGCTTGGCAGACTCGGCATACTCGAAGGCAAAGAGGCGACCTGCTATCCCGGATTCGAGGAATATCTGCAAGGAGCCAAGGTAGTCGACAAGCGTGTAGCCACCGATGGCAACGTGATAACGGGACGAGGACCGGGCTGTACCGTAGAGTTTGCTCTGAAGATAGTAGAAGTACTGCTCGGGCAGGCAAAGCGGCAAGAAATAGCCGAGGCTCTCATAGCATAATGAACAAAAGAGAAGTAAAGCTATCGGTTCGGTCGTTGCCAGATGTTTGGGGTTAAGAAGTTAGACATATACATTATTCGGCAGTTCCTTGCGTTGCTGACGGTAACGTTTTTCATCACTCTTTTCGTCATAGTGATGCAATTCGTGTGGCTACGTATCGACGATATGCTGGGTAAGGGTATACCTATCGACGTTATGGCAAAGTTTCTTTTCTATGCCTCGCTTTCGTCGACACCTATTGCTCTACCGCTTGCTATCCTGCTGGCAGCTCTTATGACCTTTGGCAATCTGGGCGAACGCCTCGAGCTGATAGCGATGAAAACGGCTGGGATATCGCTATTTCGTATAATGCGACCGTTGATAACATTCATCGTTTTGGTTGCTATTGGGTCGTTTTTCTACTCTAATTACGTGATACCTATTGCTCAGAAAAGGATGTGGACACTTATGTTTTCGTTCCAAGACAAAGCTCTGGAGATAGAGGTACCTGTCGGCGAATTCTATTCGGGTATACGAAACGTCAATATTTATGCTCGTGGTAAAGACAAAAAGCGGCGGGCAATGCTCGACGTGATGATTTACGACTTTTCGCGAGGCTTCGAGAATGCCTCTATCACCTGTGCCGATACGGTGATGATACTCACTACCGAAGACAAAAAGTACCTAAAGATAGTGATGAACAACGGCGAATCGTTCGAGAACGTACAGAATCGCCAAGAGGGTAGCACTACTATCCCCTATCGCCGCGAATCGTTCAAATACAAAGAACTACTTTTCGACTTTTACACCGGATTCAAGGAACTCGACGAGAATATTATGGCAGACCAACATATAAGCAAAAACATAAGCCGTCTTGTTGCGGGCATCGATTCTATTTCCGTCGTACGCGACTCGCTCAAAGCACATTTCTATAGTCAGCTTACAGAAGAAACTCCCGCCTATATTGCCGATGGCAGCGACTATTCCGACACCGAATCCTCGTCGCAACTTTTGTCGCAGAAGCTCGACCATATCAATGTCGACTCGATAGTAAGTTCGGCTACTCCGCAAGAGACGCTCGAAGTGATAGCACGCAGGGCATCGAACTTGGTAGAGAGCAAAATCTCGACAGTACGCTACAATACTATCATCATATCCGACGCCGATAACTTCTTTATCACCCATAATATAGAGTGGCATCTGAAGTTTACGCTATCCTTTGCCTGTGTCATCTTCTTTTTCATCGGAGCACCGCTCGGGGCTATCATCGGCAAAGGCGGTATCGGGCTGCCGACTGTGGTTGCTATCATCCTCTTCATCTTGTATTATATCATAAATACCATGTCGCAAAAGATGGCGACCGAAGGCAAATGGGAGGTGTGGCAAGGTATGTGGTTCTCGTCGGCGATACTGCTGCCGATAGGTATATGGCTTACATATAAGGCTGCAAAAGACACTATGACAATCGACTTCGACCGATACAAACAGGCGATAGGCAGACTTAAGCGTCTCGTTCCCTCGTATCGTCGAGCTTAATATCTTCACAACGTTACATTTAGATTTTTTTCAGTGAGCGTCAAAATTTCTTCCCGTGAAGAAATTTACGGGCTTCAGTGAGAAAATTTTGCTGCGTCAGTAAGAAAAAAAAAGCATTGCTTATCAGGGTTTTATGCCGCTGCTTTTTGAATAAAAATTCCGCACGTCGAGCCGTAAATTTCTCGACGTCGAGAAGTTTCTGCGGTGAAGCCACCGCCCGAACGGGCGACATCAAGAAATTTTGTCGGTGGCGTCAGTAATTTTTGCTTGCGATGTCAAGAACTTTTATTCTTTACCGACACTTGTTTATTGGCTGTTTATAGGAGTGGTGTTTTTTTGTACTAATGATTGCTCTCCCTATGGTTTAGCTTCGAATAAATAATGGTACAAAAAAGGGACTAACCTCGCGGCTCATCCCTTTTGTACACTCTTTATATAATTGTTTTATTTATTGTATGATATGCATTTCGGTGCGACGGTTTACTTGGTGTTCTTCTTCGGTACATTTTACACCGTCTTTGCACTTATTGAGCAATTTCGATTCACCGTATCCGATAGCTTTTATACGGCTTGCGTCGATACCTTTATCGATAAGGTACTGTTTTACGTTGTTGGCTCTGAGCTGCGATAACTTCTTGTTGAATGCAGCAGACGAACGACTATCGGTGTGCGACGATATCTCTATCTTCACCTCAGGATTGTCTTTCATAAAGGTTACAACTCTTTCCAATACACGGTATCCTTCTTGTCTGATCGACGATTTGCCCAAGTCGTATAGGAGATTTTCGAGTACCATAGACTCTTTTACCTTTATGCGTTTGAGATCGAAGTTGAGGTCGAGATTGTTTTTGAATGCAGCGTCATCCGATTTCTGAGCTACAACCTTTGTTTCCGAAGGTAAGTAACCTTTTGTATCTGCCGTAATGTCGAATTCTTCGTTGGATTTTAGTCCCAGCGAATACTCGCCCTTGTCGTTCGTTACGAATTTTTGTGTAGCTCCGGTAGCCTTGTTTCTCACGTTTATAGTAGCGTTTGGAACAGATGTCTTTCCTCCGTCGGTTGTAACTTTTACCATTGTTTTGTATTCGGTGTTTTTAGGAGTTACCTGTGGTGCGGGAGCTGGTTTTGGTTCTTCTTTTTTAGGTTCTTGCGGCTTTGCCACTACCGGAGGAAGAGTAGGCTCCGGTTGGCGACGAATCTTTTCTTTTGAACATATACGCAACGTTATGCCTCCAAATACACCTGCCGAACCGATAGACTCATCGCCGCTACGAATACCTGTTTGTGTCAACGACAGGTAGTTTGTTAGGTCGGTTGTAATATTGTCGGTATGTCGCACTCCGAAGTTGTGCAGATAGTATCCGCCGAGGCTGAGTCCGAGTAGGTCTGTAACATAGTATGTATATCGGAGCTGACCTTTGACGGAGAATACCGTCTGGTCGTATGAACTTATCGAGTACATTGGTATCTCGATAGCAGGATTGTTGTATGCTCTTACACTCAGAGCACCTCCGTTGACAATAGTTACGCCGGCGCGAGTATTGAGCTCGAGTATCATCTTCGGACAGCACGACGAGGGTATGCGAATATTAGGACCTACTCCGAAAAAGAGTCGGTTGAAGAAAGGATCGTCTATCGTCCAGTTATTTCCATAGATTCCGTGTTTCAGTCTGCCATCGACAGTTTCGCTGAATTTGGGAGTACCTACTACATAGTCTACGTCAGCTCCGAGTCCGAACCATTTCCAATAGTGGTCGACACCGAAGCCCATATATGCTCCTCCCTTCATTTTTGCCATTCTAAGTACATCGGGGTGTGTATTGAATATGTTGTAACCGCCTCGCCACGAAAACTGCCAATGTCGGTTGTGGCACACCACACTATCGCGTTTTGCTCTGTTGATTTTCTTTGTTTGTGCCTCTGCGGTAATAGATCCTACGATAGTCAATATCGCAGCACAAAATAAAATTAAACTGTGTCTTCTCATAAGAAATTATTTTAAAATTTGTAATACTTGACGGTAAAAATAGTAATTTGTTGCATATTTACAAAACGATATAATATTGTTCCTTATTGCTTCGTCTCTGAAAATTTTGTTATATTGTTGCGGAACAATAATACCCAAGCCTTACGTAACCCATAGCGACAGACACCTGTATTCACTCCGGGTATCTTGAAACCGTGCTTGCGGGCAAAGTTCAGTATATGATTTTTGGCATGTTTTGCGTCGGCTTTCAGTCTGGCCTGATGCTCGGGGTCTGGCTTGTTTAGTATCGAATTTTCGGCAAATACATACAGATATTCCGCTCCCGGTACGGTAACTATCTTATTGGCCATATACAACGACGGCAACGAAAACGACAAGTCTTCTATGAAGCGCCCTACCTCGAACCTCATATTGTGCTTACGTAAAAAATCGAGTCGGTAGAGATACCGCCACACGTAACCCCATTTACCCACGTATGTAGCCGTTAGTTTATCTTTGGTCGAAGTGTAGACTTTTTGTTTATGGAAAAGTTGTGTCTTGTACCTCGCCTGCTCGTGTATGACGCTACTACACGCTATATCGGCATCCGTAACCACGATAGCCTCTACCATTTTTTTATAAAAGTCGGTATTGAGTAGGTCGTCGACGTCCATAAAATGAATGAAGTCGCCTGTGGCATTGTCGATACCGGTGTTGCGGGCGGCGGATAGTCCTTTGTTGTGTTCGTGTGAGATTATTCTTACGGGATAGCATGCGGCCAATTCGGCAGATTTGTCCGTAGAACCATCATCTACAACGATGATTTCAAGGTTATTATATGTCTGGTTGAGTAAATTTTCCAGACAGGTGGCGACGTATTTCTCGCCGTTGTAAACGGGTACGATTACAGAAACCAAATTATTTTTCATAAATATACTTTTTATTTAATATTGTAGTATAAAGCCTGTCGTACGCTTCGAAATGATTTTTGTACGAGAACTTATCGGCATATTTCTTCTCTTCGACGGCATATTGTGGGTTGGCATAGAACTCGGGCAACTTTTCGTCGATGAGCCGTTTCATTGCCGCAGGTTCGAGTTTATCCCAAAAATAGGCATACTTGCCACCAATCTCTGCAAGGCTGGTCTGCGACGACGAAAACACGGGTTTGCCAAACTGCATCGCCTCGATTACGGGCAGCCCAAATCCCTCGAACGACGACGGGAATAGGAATGCCTCGCAATTGGCATATAACCAAACCTTCTCCGCATCCGAGACCTTGCCTGTAAGGTGTACGTTGTCGATTGCCTCATCATCGATACGTTGCCGAAGCATTCTGCCGTATTCGGTGTCGTTGTTGCCCACGAGATATAGACTTTTGTCGGGCATAAGCTTCATCATATCGAGCAGGAGATGGAAGTTTTTGCTCTGTCGAAAAGCACTTACAGAAAGGAAAAAGTTTTTTTTCGTCTCCTCGATGCCGCAGGGCTTTGTGGCAGTGTCATTGGCAATTTTTTCTACTCCGTTGTAAATCATCTTTACCTGTTTGCCACGCAAATCGAGGAACTGCCCAAGTTGCGAGGCGACGAAATTGGATATTGCTACCACTACGTCGGCTTTAGTAAAGTGCCTCATCATACGTCGGTAGCTTTGGTTTACCTTTTTCTGTGTCCCTTCGTATTCGAGCATCAGGCAGTTGAAGTCGTGAATGGTATATATATATATAGTCGATTTGTCTGAAGGTTTGAACCTCGACGTATGGTGTAGATTGCGCCAGATATCGAATTTTGGGAAAAAGTATCGACAATGCCGCCTCAGCCAATTCGATGACGAAAGGTATTTGACTTCGTCGCCAAACTGCCCGAAATACTCTTTTGGCACCAGCAACGTAAGGTCGTACTCGGCGGTTGCTCTACGGTATGTTTCTCTGAAATGTTTGCCGTAGTTCAGGGCAATATTGCCCATCCCTTGGTAAATATCTTCGAGAGCCGACAGGTCAACGAGCAGTTTTTTCATTATATATTTATATCTTAATTATAAACGATGGCAAAGTTAATACTTTTTTGTCGCTATCGGTAAAAATATTCTTTATCGAGTCTTATCTTTATACTCCGACGGCTTACAAATAGCCCTTATCTGTATTAATTAATGTTAAAACATGATGGAGACGATGATTTTTTCATACGTATAAAACTTTTTTTCAAAAAAAGTTTTATACCTTTGCCCCTGACTATATCTATTTATTGCAATATTTGGAATAGTCTTTTTCGATATATAATGAATTGAATATAATGTATTAAACGAATGTTTTTAACTAATAAAAAATAAGTGTTATGAAAAACTTTCTATGCAAGGTATTTCTGTCGTTGTTGTTTTCTATGACGGCAATAGTAGTATCTTCTCAGCAGCAAGCTTTTTTCGAAGGCTTCGAGTCGGGAGACCTTACTACTAACGGATGGACTCAAGACGGTATTGCTACTACTACCTTTTGGAGTGTAGACTCGGTAGGCGTAGGTACGGTCAAACCTTTTGAGGGTAGGCGTATGGCAAAACTCTTCTCGGCTACCTACCAGCAACCGGTGAAACTAATAACGCCGGTAATAAATAATTTTAAGAGCTATCGAGATCCGTTCTTGTCTTTTTATGTAGCTTCGCAACGGTTCAATGCAGGTATCAGAGATACGCTAAAAGTATATTATCGTATACCCGGAGGTGACAACAAGTGGACTCCTATCAGAGCTTATCACCAAGGTATCAACGGATGGCAGAAAATACGGTTGCAGTTGCGGCAGTATATTACTACTGATCCCGAAAGTATTCAGATTGCTTTTGAGTACTGCTATGCCAACGGTAAAGGTATAGCACTCGATAGTATAAGAATATTTACAGAGAGGACTTGTTTTGCTCCTGTGAAATTTTCTACTATGGATGTAAAAAATACTTCGGCTATAATCAGTTGGATAGGTAGCGAGTATACTCAACAATATTCGTTGAAAATATCTTCGGTACCTATTGCTACTCCGAACCTCGACCATACTACCGCCAATGTTTTCGACGGTAATACTACCAACGGACTCTCTGTATTTTACACGTCGCCTGCCGGTATAAGCCTGACTCCTAATACGGTCTACTACTGTTACGTCAAAGCAGATTGCGGCAACGGCGACGTAAGCAATTGGTCGACTATGACATTCCGTACGAGATGTAATCCTACTCCTGCCGATAGCGTAAGTGCAAAAGTAGAAGATTTCGAGAATTACCCTGTCAATTACTTTCCGCATTGCTGGCTTAGATTACGCGACGTAACGGGCGACTGGGAAGGTAAAGTGCTAATGGCTAACGAATATCTGCCTGTAATAGCTGCAGGTGGAGCTCATTCGGGCTCTAAGTCTCTAAAATTATCGGGATATTATGAAAACAATGCTTCGTTTGCAAGCCCTCGATATGTAGCAGTATATGCCATATCGAAAGGGTACGACGTGCCGAGTATAAAAGCGTATCAAGTCAATTTCTGGGCTAAGTCCGAAAAAGCGGGTAGTATACTCAGAGTCGGTGTAATGACTAATCCCGACGATATGAATACTTTCGAGGAAATCAAAGCCATAACCATCCAAAGCGAAAATGTATGGCAGAAGCAGGTCGTTTATTTGATAAACAATGTTAATAACGGTAAGTATATCGCTTTCAAAGTAGACCCACACGATGGCAATGCACCAAATACATTCTATATTGACGACTATGTATTGGAGAAAATCCCCAATTGTGTGCCTCCTACGAATGGAAAGTTGGTCAATATTACCAGCCAAGGCTCCGTTCTTACTGCCTATTTCTCTTGGGAAGCCCTGTTTCCTACCAATGCTTTCAATATACATCTATATCATACAGCTACTTCTGATCCGGGACACATGGCTCCACAGAAATCTACAATAAACGTACAGGGTACAAGCGGCTCGGTTACAAATCTGGCAAGCCATCAGAAGTATTATGCTTATATACAGAATGCTTGCAATAGTACGTGGATAGGACCTATCGAATTTACTACTCCTCAGGCTCCTGAGAATTTGCCGTATACCGATGGGTTCGAAGATAATTCGGAACCAAAACGTTGGATAATGATAAACGGCTCGCAAACAAATAAATGGGTTAAGGGCAATAAGGAAAAAAGGAGCGGTAGTAGGTCGCTGTATATATCTAACAACAACAGCGATTATAAATATAATCCGGCAAACACATCGACCGTATACGCATCTAAGAACTTCAATCTTGTGGCAAATAAGAGAGTAGAGGTTACATTCTTATGGAAAGGCAAGGGTAGTGTCAACGATGCATTCGTATCCGTATACTTAGTGCACCAAGGCAATCCCAAACAGCCTACCGCAGGGGTAGCCCCCGACGATTCGTGGATAAAACTGTCGGACGAACCTTTGGCTGGAAATGAGATGTGGACACGCTTCGTGGCAGGTGCAGAGATAAAAACCACAGGTATTTACTCGCTCGTATTATGTTGGCAAAACAAGAGTTCTGCCATCGACAACAATCCACCGATAGCAATAGACGATTTGGACGTACGCGAAATGACCTGCTCTACGGTAGAAGACCTGAAAATAAAAGATGTAACGGAAGATAAAGCAACCGTAACTTGGAAAGCCGGTCCTGTGGGAGGAGCCACACAATGGTATCTGTGGGTACTACCGGCGTCTGCCCCCGATACTACGGGCAAGCCTCCTATCGTAGTAAATAATGCCACTACGTATCAAATCACAGGGCTTGAAGCTAATAAGGAATATATATTATATATAGTATCTAATTGCAAGGCAGTACGTAATGCATCGTATGCGCTGACGAAAAAATTCCAAACCCGACAGATATTGTCAAATCTGCCTTTCGAAGACTCGTTTGAAGGTCCCATTACTTGGCATTTCGAAAACGGAGATCAAAGAAATAAATGGATTGTCGGTACGAACGATAAATACGATGGTACGAAAAGTATGTATATCTCAAACAATAACTCCAAGCGAGAATATACCAATAGCGGTACTCCCAACCCCACTTCGTATGTATATGCTTATAAGACATTCGAGTTCGACAAGAATGAAGTGTATGGCCTAAAATTCAAATACAAATCGTTCGGCGAAGACAAAAAAGACGTGATGAACGTATTTGTAGTCTCCGACGAGATTCACGAAGGAGTAATAGAAGCCGGCAATCCGAACGGTATGACCGAAGACAACAATACTCCGCCTCAACAATGGATAAGAGTAGTAAACGACAAGTTAAACAATAGAGATTATGTCTTCGACAATCAGAGTACCAACAACTGGAAGGACTTTGTAGGTACTTTTGCCGTCAAAAAAAGCGGACGTTATAAGGTGATATTCTTCTGGAAAAACAATAACACAAGCGGTACCATCGGCGGAGCTGCTGCTGTCGATAGTGTATCGATTAAGATGGTAGAATGTGCCGCTCCGTTCGATATCGACGTAGACCTCAACGGTACGACAGCTATCGTTAAGTGGGCAAAGGGAGCAAATGCTACTTCGTGGGAAGTATCGTGGGGTACAAATACGGGAAGCCTCTCTACTCCCGTAACTGTAACTACTCCCGAGTTTCACGCAACGGGTATAAATGTTGCTTCCGAACAACCCTACTACTTCAAGATAAAAACGAAATGCAGTCCGGGTGAGGATACGAAGATATACTCTTATCTGCCTGTTACTCCATTCCCGTTCACTACGAGTTTCGAGGTAAGCGCAGACAATACCAACTGGAAAATAGGATCATCTTCAGTTAATAAGTGGACTATCGGTGCCGATCCGCAGGCAGTCGCTCGAGGCGAATACGCTCTATATATTACAGATAATACGGCTACAAAGAGGTATTATTATTCTACCGCTTATGGTACCAAATCAGAATCGTATGCATATAGAAGTTTCAGACTTGTAGAGGGCAATAAGTATAGACTGTCGTTCAAATGGAAAGGAAAAGGTGAGAAAAGTTCCTACGGTAATTCTTACGATGACTATATGAAAGTATATCTGGTACCACAGAAGTACAAAAGCAAGTTAGGAGATGCTTCGGCAATACCTTCGTCGGATTGGATAGATCTTAATGGCTCTCGATACTTGGCAGGAACAGACACTTGGCAGCTTAGAGATACTACGTTCATATCGCCCAACTCGGGTATTTATTATCTGGCATTCACATGGATAAATGATAATTCCAGAGGCGAACAACCACCTGCAGCCGTAGATGAGATAGAATTTTACGATATTCGCGACTGCTCTATGGTAAGCGGTATATGGGTGAAAAATATAGCTAAAAACGGAGCATATATTTATTGGGGATCGACGAAAGGAGCCAAAAACTACGACGTCAAAGTATCTACTACTCCCATAAATCCCGAATACCAAGCTGCTACTACTATCAACGATACCAGTATTGTAGATACGTTTTTGAATGCGGCCGGAAGTTTTGCTCCCGGTACTACATATTATGTATATGTAAGAGCCAACTGCGGTGGTGACAACCACTCGCTGTTTAATGTAGTTCCTATTGTTTTCGCCACAACGTGCGACCCGATAGATCTGCCATACAGTAATAATTTCGATATTCTACCGAGCGGGATACTGCCTCCTTGCTGGACATCGCTCGTAAGCGTCGAAGAAGCCGATAACGTGGGTAAATACGACCCCATAATAACTAATGTGCCAGGATCTTTGACTACCAATAAGTATATATCGATGAGTACTTACTACGAAGAAGACAAAGAGAACACGAAAGTATTTGCATTTCTTCCCGGGTTCAATAAGTCTATCGATAAGTTGCAAGTGAAGTTCAGACTTATCGGAGATGCTACTAAAAAAGTAATGCTTATGGTGTCGAGGAGCAATAGCGACCCCTCTATAGCAGCACCGCTCGCTTCGTTCTTTGCAAGCCCGCAAGGTAGAGACTATACTCTGGCTTTGACAGGTATTCCTGCTTCCGGAAAGTATATCGCCTTCATGGCTCAAGGCGACATCAACGGCACAGGTACGGTAGGTGTAGACTCGGTAAAAGTAACTGAGGCAGATATGTGTATGAGCCCCGACTCTCTGCTACATAGCGGAGTTACTACCGATAAGGTAGATATACGATGGAAGTCGCCTTATGTGGTAGACCAGACGTGGAATCTGGTAGTTACTACCAAAGATATTAGTAGCAATATGAGTCAGTTGGCGACACTATCTCCATCGGAGATAGCCTACAACCAGAATGTAAAAGGTAATAAAAAGACGGTAAATAATCTGCAGCCGGGTACCACATACTATTATTATATACGCAAAGTATGCGACAACAATACGTTCAGTGCTTGGTTCCCGTACGATAAGCATACGTTCAAGACAGACTGCTCGCTGAGCCAGAAGTGCCAATTTAAGGTGGTGAAGAAAAGTAGTAAGGGTGTAAGTTGGGGAACTTCGTCGAAACTTTATATAAAGCAAGGTGAAAAGATAATAGAGAAGATAACCTATGCCAGCGATATACCTAATTCGTTTACGGATACGACACGGGTGAGTCTCTGCCCCGACGACTACGAATTTTCGTTCTCCAAGAAGTCGTATAATCCGAAGGATATATCGTTTGAAGTATACAAGGATGGCGTCAGCATATTCAGCTCTACTGCCAATAAAGACACTTTGGAAGAACATAAATTCAGCCTGCTCAGCTCGTGTCAGATACTGATGTGCAAAGTAGTAGAAGATGTCAAATTCAACAACTCACACTCGTCGGTAAATGCCACTTGGACAGGTTCGGCTACGTCGTATGACGTGAAGATATATAAGGGAATAATCAATAAACCACAGCTAAGCGATACCGTATTGCAAACGCAGACCGTTACGAGCAATAGCGTAGTCTTCGGCGCACTTGCTCCCAATACCGATTATACGATATTTATAAAGAGCAATTGCCAAAGCGGCGGCACAACAGTGGATTCGAAGTGGGAAAGAGCAGAGACTCGTACCTTGCTCAATATACCGGCAGAAAATATACCTCCTGCCATAGTGAGCAACTTCGAAGATTCGCCGGATACAATCAATTGGAGAGTATTCTCGAGCCATCAGACAGCCAATAAGTGGGTGAGAGGCACCGCAACGAACAACGGAGCAGGTACCAAATCGCTTTACATATCGAATGACTTAGCGAGCTATAATTACAACTTGCAAATAACATCTTATTCGTACGCTACACGTTATGTGAACCTGACGGGAGGCAAAGACTATCACTTGGCATTCGATTGGAAGTGCGAAGGGCAAGCTAATTACGACGTACTCAACGTATTCCTTATCCCCGCCAAAGATACTCGTATCTCGATAGGCAATCCGTATGGAATGCAAGACGGTAATAACGTAGCACCCGAAGACTGGATATCTTGTACCGGACCTCTTAGCGGAAGTAATACGTGGAAAAACCTCGATACGATAATAAGCGTAAGTAATACGGGCAAATACTTCTTGGCATTTTTCTGGAAAAACAATTCCAGCGCCGGAACACAACCGCCTGCAGCAATAGACAACGTGAACTTCTTCGAAGAGGTGTGTCCGCAAGTGCAAAATATGGCGACAAGTAACATAACGACGACTTCGGCTACCATATCGTGGACGGGTATGGCAGATAGCTACGATGTAAAAGTATATCTCAACTCGAATGCTATCGACCCGAACACGTCGACACCTCTAATGCAGTCGGCAGGTCAGGCAGGATTGTCGTATAATATGACAGGACTGACACCGAATAGACGATATGCAGTGTACGTTCGTTCGACGTGTGTGGTGGGAGGCATTACCCACCGGTCGATGTGGAGAAAGCATGTGTTCTCGACAGATTTCGTTACGGGCAGTCTGCCAATTAATACGGGCTTCGAAAACGCTACCGACAACTTGGAATGGGTAACGACGAGCAGCAACGGAACAGAGAATAGCTGGGCATTCGGAACGGCTACCGCTCACAGCGGCAGCAAGTCGATGTACGTCTCGAAAGACGAAGGAGCCACCAACACGTATATGGGTAACCAAGCATCGTATATATATGCCTTCAGACCGTTTACATTCAAAGAAGTATCGGAGTATAAAATCAAATACAACTGGAAGGGCAAAGGACAAACCAATTACGACTTGGGCCGAGTGTGTCTGGTACCCGAAAATTATAAGAGCTCACTGATGGAAGGCTCGGATAACGGTATGGCAAACTTTAAAAACATATTGCCATCTGGGTGGATAGATCTCGGCAAGAACGACTCGTTGGATAACCTGCTGTCGGGTATGACAACTTGGGATACGGTATCGAGAAACTTCGTGGTACCAGCCGACGGAGTGTACTATCTGACGTTTTTCTGGAAGAATAATGCTTATTCGACCGAGAACCCGCCCGTAGCAATAGACAATGTGTCGCTCGACAGCGTGCCCTGCTCTCGACCTCGCAAGCTGACATACAATACATCGCCGACGACAGCCAAATTCAAATGGAAAGGTAATGCCTTGAAATATCACGTGATATTGAAAGACCTTACCGACCCCGCAAACCCAATAATAGTAGACCAACGCGACGTAACAGGCGGCACGATGGTATATACGGGGCTTACACCGGTGAATAAGTATGTGTTTACGATAAACAGCGTTTGTAATGCGGCGGGAACAATCAAATCGGATGAGACGACAATATCGTTCCTCGCTATAAACAGCGTCGATAGCTTACCTATCAATGCCACATTCGAAGATATCGCCGACAATAAGTTGTGGAAGTTCGTAAATAGCACGGGCGACAACAAGTGGAAGATAGGCAGCGCCGAAAAACAAAACGGCAGCAACGGTATGTATATCTCGAACACAGCAACAGGAACGGCTAATATCTATGCGACTAATAGCACATCGTGGTCTTATGCTTATCGTAAGGTTACGTTGTACAAAGACGAGGCGTATGCATATTCGTTCAGCTGGAAATCAAAAGGTGAAAAAGGTTTCGACTATATGCGAGCCTTCGTTATACCGACGAGCGACGATATTTCAAAGACAAGTATCGCAGGAGATAAGGCAAGCAATATAAAAATGATAAAGAACACACCTACCGACTGGATAGACCTGAATACAAAACCCGATAGCGCTCTATGCAATAAAACCGAATGGAATACGATAGACTCCTCCGGTCTGCAAGTAACTCAAGACGGCGATTATTATCTGACGTTCTTCTGGAAAAACGACGTTTCCGGCGGTGACCAACCACCCGCAGCAGTGGATAACTTCGTATTCAGTACGGTACAGACCGAAGAGTTCTCGGATACGGTATGTCAGGGGGCAGAATACAGCGAACACCACTTCAATCTCACTTCGGAAGAGGTGCAAAATATCGGTCATAACATATTCCGTACGGTGTATAAAAACCCGACAACAGGTCAAATATCGAACATTAAGCTTAACCTGTATATAATGCCGGGGGCATCGAGTAGCGTCAATAGAAGCGTTTGCCAAGGCGATACGATACACTTCTACGGATCACCGATATATACCTCAAGACTGATTGCCGACTCGGTATACGACTATCATTATTATACGGTAGCGTCAAACTATTGCGATAGCACCATAACAATGAAATTACTCGTTTATCCGAAGTATAATAAGTTGGTGGATACGACCGTAAACAACTGCGACCTGCCGCTGACAATCAACGGCAAGCTCTTCTACCGCAATTACCCGAAAGGTACGTGGGAAGCCAGACGTGAAGGAAAGACAATACACAATTGCGATAGCAATGTGGTCTATGTCGTTCATATCGACGGACCTTGTACCGACCTATCGGTGGTAGCAGGAAAGAACATCGTACTCGTGCCTAACCCGATAAATGCAGGCGAAAAGCTTACAATACGCGGTGAATTCACGGACGAAGAATTCGCAGGACTTAAAGTGGAAGTAATAACCTCCGCCGGCGAAGTGGTAAACGAAGCACGTCCGACACAGATGCCTGCCGAAATAGGCGGCTTCGAAGCACGAGGCGTCTACATCGTGCGTATCACAACGGGACGAGGTGAAATCATCCACGGCAAGGTGGTAGTGAAGTAAAAAAAGGCTTTACATTGTATATTTAGAGTAAGGCTGTCTTCTCCGTAAGGCAGCCTTATTTTTTTTCAATTACGAATTACGGATTGGTGGTATGGAGGGGAGATATAGAAAAAAGAGGCGAATGTGATGTTCGCCTCTTTTACGGTGTGGAGATATATGAGTGCTGTTAGCTGCGGATGCTTTTGCCGATAGTCTCGATGAGTTGCGGGTTGTCTTCGAGAGCAATCTTGGCATTGGCATAGAACTCATTAATCCAAAATTGCATTTGATGGAATGCTTTGTGTTTATTCTTGGTAGCGTCTTGGCTCTGTCTATCTTGTATTTAGCAAGCAGACTCTTTATATCAAGTATATCGATAGCATTGTTTTAGTTTGGCTCATATATGAAGTAATATTCATTTGAATTAATAACGATACAAAGACAAATATTTTTTTATACTACAATAGAAAATATAGTTTTTTAGATTTTTTTGATGATATATAATAAATGTATATGAGTGGATATAGTACAGAAGTATATACGTATATATACAAAGATTGATATAAAAATATAGTAGCGTATAAGGGGGAAAATATTACTTTTGCATATAAATAAATTATAATTCAGTATGTCGAATGCTATCATTATATCGTTGTGTTTATTGTTGTTAATATCATATATGTTCGATGTCAGTTCGCCAAAGACGAAAATACCATCGGTAATACTGCTATTAATAGTTGGATGGGCAGTACGCCAAGCAGCAGATTTCTTCGGCATAAGCATACCGAACTTATCACCAATACTGCCGATTATAGGCACGGTAGGATTGATACTTATAGTATTCGAGGGGGCGCTTGACTTAGAGCTGAATCGTTCTAAAAAAAAGTTGATAATATCGAGTATTTCAATGTCGCTCATACCAATGTTGGTACTGAGTATAGGCATAGGATTGGCATTCGATGCAATATTTGGAGTAGAGTTTAGGCGAGGACTATTGAATGCAGTGCCTTTCGCAGTGATAAGCAGTGCAATAGCAATTTCGAGTGCCAAAAATCTATTGCCTAAAGATAGAGAATTCGTGATATATGAAAGTACGTTCTCTGATATATTCGCAGTGGTATTGTTTAACTTCATAATACGCAATGAAGTAATAGACGGTAACTCGTTCGTAGTATTCGGATGGCAGCTGATACTGATATTAGTAATAACCGTTATCGCAACGCTCGGACTATCATTACTAATGAGTAAGATACGACATAGAGTAAAGTTTGTGCCTATCATATTACTGATAATATTAATATATGCGATAGCAAAGGAGTATCACCTGCCGGCACTGATATTCATATTCATACTTGGGTTATTTATAGGAAACTTGGACAAGTTCAAAAGATTTAGGTTTGTAGATAAATTACAGCCTGAGATAATGGTAAAAGAGGTGGTCAAACTCAATGATATAACGACTGAGATAACATTCTCGATACGGTCATTGTTCTTCATACTGTTTGGTTACTTAATAAATACACACGAGCTACTTAATGCAAAGACATTTATAATAGCCACAGGTATACTTGTAGGAATAATAGTGCTGAGAATCATAGGACTCAAGATAGCACGCCAAAACCTTAACCCCCTACTATACGTAGCTCCGCGCGGGCTGATAACGATACTTCTTTTCATCACTATACCCGAAACCGAACGCATCGCAATGGTGAACAACTCTCTGGTAATACAGGTGATAGTGCTCACGGCACTGTTTATGATGGTAGGGCTTATGATAAGCAAACGCCAGACTAAGTAAGTCCGGCGTCGGCATAAGGTATACTGTCTCTGATATAAGTTTCAGACGAGTTTTCGGTATTTGATGCGTCGAGGCTCCTGATAGCCGTCGCGACGCATTTTATACTCTTCGTACTCCGAATACGATCCTTCGAAATATACAACCTTAGAATCGCCTTCGAAAGAAAGGATATGCGTGCATATACGGTCGAGAAACCAACGGTCGTGCGAGATGACTACTGCACAGCCGGCGAAGTCGGTAAGCCCATCTTCGAGTGCACGTAGCGTATTGACGTCGATATCGTTTGTAGGTTCGTCGAGGAGTAGCACGTTCGCTTCGGACTTGAGCGTAAGTGCAAGATGGAGACGATTTCGTTCGCCGCCCGATAGCACGCCGCAGAGTTTTTCTTGGTCGGCTCCGGTGAAGTTGAAACGCGATAGGTATGCACGTGCATTGATCTCCCTGCCTGCAACTCTGATAAACTCCGTGCCGCCCGATACTACTTGGAAGATAGTCTTTTCGGGGTCGATATCTTTGTGCATCTGGTCGACGTAGCCTATCTTGACAGTTTCGCCCACCTCGAATGTACCGCTATCGACCGATTCCATACCCATTATCATACGGAAAAGCGTAGTCTTGCCCGCTCCGTTTGGTCCGATGATGCCGACGATACCGTTTGGAGGCAGATTGAAGTTTAGATCGTCGAAAAGCAGCTTGTCGCCAAATGCCTTAGATACGCCCTTTGCCTCGATGACTTTATTGCCGAGCCGAGGACCGTTGGGGATGAATATCTCGAGCTTCTCCTCGCGTGCCTTTTGGTCTTCGTTGAGCAGGCGGTCGTATGCGTTCAGACGAGCCTTGCCTTTGGCGTGCCTTGCCGACGGAGCCATACGCACCCACTCGAGTTCTCGCTCGAGAGTCTTGCGGCGTTTGCTCATTTGCTTCTCTTCCATCGCCATACGAGTGGTTTTCTGTTCGAGCCAGCCGGAGTAGTTGCCCTTCCAAGGTATGCCCTCGCCTCGGTCGAGTTCGAGTATCCATCCTGCAACGTGGTCGAGGAAATAACGGTCGTGGGTGATGGCTATGACGGTGCCTGCATACTGTTGAAGGTGCTGTTCGAGCCAGTCGATACTCTCTGCGTCGAGGTGGTTCGTAGGTTCGTCGAGTAGAAGAATATCGGGCTGTTGGAGCAAAAGACGGCACAGGGCAACCCGACGGCGTTCACCTCCAGAGAGATGTTTTACCGGAGTGTCTTCTTCGGGGCAGCGGAGGGCGTCCATAGCCTTTCGTAGTCTGGTATCGATATTCCAAGCGTCGCAAGCGTCGAGACGGTCTTGTATCTCTGCCTGCCGTGCAAGCAATTTGTCGAAGTCGGCATCGGGTTCGGCAAAGGCGGCGTTTATCTCTTCGAACTCGGCGAGTAGAGCCATAGTGTCAGCAACTCCCTCGCGTACTACTTCGATGACGGTCTTGTCTTCGTCGAACTTAGGTTCTTGCTCGAGATATCCGACCGAGTAGCCGGGTGAGAAAACTACCTCACCATCGAAGCTTTTGTCGACTCCTGCAATGATTTTGAGCAAGGTAGACTTACCCGAACCGTTCAAACCGATGATACCGATTTTGGCACCATAGAAAAATGAGAGGTAGATGTTTTTGAGAACTTGTTTTGTCGGGGTAAACGACTTGGATACGTTTACCATTGAGAAGATTACTTTTTTGTCGTCGGCCATATTGTATAAAAATAGTGTGTTTTTTGTATGCAGTACGACTCGTACCGCCTTAGATTGAAAATAAGATACTCCTTACAACTAAGGCAAGGAGTATCCTCGTTAGAATTAATGATTTATTCGATTTATGAATATCGATTTACTCTTTAGGTTTAGATAAAACAAGACGGAAACCGATAGCTTTATTCTTGGAGTTGGGGGCTACTCTCGATCCGCGGAAAGCAGAGCGACAGTGAGCGACAGGATTGAGATAATTGCCGCCGCGTACGACATGGAACTTTCCCGTATCGGGACCTTTGGGGTTGCGGTTGTTTACCGTATCGTATTTATCGTAAAAGTCGCTACAAAACTCGGATACATTACCGTGCATATCGTAGAGCCCCCATTTGTTTGGTTTGTAAGAGCCTCCTACGATGAGTTTGTCGTCTTTTCCCTTGCCGAAATTGGCATCTTTGTCGGTAAGGTTGTCGCCCGTGTTGTACGGAGTCGTAGTAGTGGCACGGCAAGCGTATTCCCACTCGGCTTCCGTAGGCAGACGATAGTCTTTACCCGTGGATTCGTTGAGTTTCTTGATGAATGTCTGTACCTCGTCCCAGCTTACTTCGATTACGGGTAGGTCGTCGTCTTTGGGGTCTTTCGACGATGTTCCCATCACGGCATTCCACTGCTTTCGAGTGATTTCGTACGGATTGATATAGAATGTATCGAGTGCTACCCTGTGTATTATTTCGTCGGGTTGGTGTTGCGGGTCGTTAGCTGCATCGCTACCCATAAGGAAATCGCCTGCGGGTAACTCTACGAAACCGAACTTAACACCGGCAACCTCGCAATCGGGCGAGAATACGGGCGGCGGGGGAGGTGGCGGCGGGGGAGGGTTTTTCTTTTTGCAGGCAGCAGCAACAGCTACAATAATGATTAATAAAAAGATACGTTTCATTTGATAAGAAAATTTGTTTATTTGTTTGTAACTAAAAAAACTACAATGCAAACTTACATAAAATATTTGTAATACACAGCCGCATCTCATTTTTTAGGGAAAAGTATCGTTTGGTATCCATATCGGTAGAGCAAAGTAATGGTATTTTTTGTAAATTTGCACCCCGATTGCCATCCTTATCAGAAAGTAATCGCTGAAATTTAACCGATAGAAAAAATAAAAAATAGACATAGAATGAAAGTACATCAGATTTCAACCAAACATCTGTCGATAGACGATGTAAAACGTATTGTAAGTGAAGACTACAAAATCGCCCTCAGCCCCGAAGCACGTAAACGCATACAAGACTGTCGCGACTATCTCGACCGCAAGATGGAGACTCAGAAAGAACCCATCTACGGCGTTACTACCGGGTTCGGCTCGCTGTGTAATATCTCGGTAGGCAAAGAGGAGCTCTCGCAGCTTCAGAAGAACCTCGTTATGTCGCACGCTTGCGGCACAGGCGAACGAGTACCGAAAGAGATAGTGAAGATAATCTTGCTGCTCAAGATACAGTCTCTCTCTTACGGATATTCGGGCGTGCAGCTGGAGACGGTAGAGAAGCTCGTCTATATGTTCAACGAAGATATACTGCCTGTGGTCTATCAACAGGGTTCGCTCGGTGCTTCGGGCGACTTGGCTCCGCTGGCACACCTGAGCTTGCCTCTGCTCAATCTCGGCGAAGTATATGTCGACGGCGAGGTGCGTGCAGCAAGCGAGGTAATGGCTCAGAGAGGACAGCAGCCAATAGTCCTCAAATCTAAAGAGGGGTTGGCTCTGCTCAACGGTACTCAGTTTATGAGCGGATATGCCGTCTGGTGTATGATTGGAGCCGAACAGATATCGGCTGCTGCCGATACTATCGGGGCGCTGTCGCTCGAAGGGTTCGACGGTAGAGTAGAGCCGTTCAACGAAGCGGTGCACCTTATCCGCCCTCACAACGGACAGTTGCAGACTGCCGCACGAATCGGCGAACTACTGAAAGGCAGCCAAATAATCGGACAGAAGAAAACACACGTACAAGACCCATACTCGTTCCGTTGTATGCCGCAGGTGCACGGAGCGTCGAAAGATACTATCGCTTATGTGAAAAGCGTCGTTACGACGGAGATAAACTCGGCTACCGACAACCCCAGCGTTATCCCCGAAAAAGACCTGATAGTATCCGCCGGCAACTTCCACGGACAGCCCTTGGCTCTTGTAATGGACTTTTTGGCAATAGCCGTTGCAGAACTCGGCTCTATCTCGGGACAACGCACATATCAGCTCATCAGCGGCAAAAGGAATTTGCCTCCGTTCCTTGTGGCTAACCCCGGACTCAATTCGGGTTTTATGATACCGCAATATACTGCTGCCTCTATCGTAAGCCAGAGCAAACAACTCTGTACACCCGCAAGTGTGGACTCTATCGAGAGCTCGCAGGGGCAAGAAGACCACGTATCGATGGGTGCAAACGCTGCCACCAAGCTCTACCGCGTGGTGGAAAATACCTTCCGTGTGCTCGGTATCGAGCTTTTCAATGCGGCTCAGGCACTCGAGTTTCGCCGACCTCTGAAATCGTCGGCAACGCTTGAGAAACTCTACGCCAACTACCGTCGTACCGTGCCGTTTGTGGAAAACGACGAGATAATGTACCCGCTTATCGCCAAATCGGTAGAGTTCGTCAAGACGATGTAGACCATAATGGGTGTTTTAAATTAATAATTTAGAGGTGATTTCATCTCGGGGCTGTACGGGGACGACTCGTGCAGCTTTCTTTTTGCGTTGTAATGTGGGTAGGGTAGAGTCGTGTGCATAAATCGGATATAGATACACACAAAAGTAGGCTACCGACTCTACAAGAGAGTGGCAACCTACCGGCACAGTTAAAAACAAAACTTATCTTTTTTGCTCGCCTACGCCCTACCTCCGATAGCAGAGGGCTAAGACTTTATTCGGCTTCGGTGCGAGTTTTACCCTGCTCTCCGAGGAATAGCTCGAGTATCTCGGCTGCTCCGTGGAGGTCGCTTTGCTTTTCGATTAGAGCTTTGAGGTCGTCGATAGCTTCGTTGAGCCAGAGGCTCGACTTCTCTTTTGCACCTAGAGCGATGGCAGTAGAATAAGACTCTATTGCTGCCTCATAGTCGCCGTAAATGAGATAAATGAGTCCAATATTGGTATTGGCACTCACCATATTGGGGTCGTAGCTTAGAGCGCGGCGATAGAGTTGCAACGACTCGTCGTAATCCTCTTTAATATAAGCTTTACGGGCAAGTGAGGCGAATATTTCGGCTTTGGTAGTAGCAAAAGATTTCTGAACTACCTTCATTTCTTCGACAATGGCTACAACTTCGATAGATACGGTTACCCCCTCGGTAGTGTTTCTGTTTCTTATGCCGATAGTCCACTCTCCTTTTGTGATGTTGTCGAGTTTTACAGTGCCGTTTTGGAAGTTTTCTCGAGCACTTGCCAAATCGTAGTCGAATGAGCCGTACGACGAAGTGTTTTTATCGAGGAAAATCTCTGCGTTTGCTTTGTCCATCACAAGGATATCGCACGCACCGGCTCCGGGTAGAGTAAAAATGGCATTCGTGGCGATAGCCGTCATTCCCGTTGGGTCTATGAGCTTAGTGAGCTGCGAAAAAAGCTCTACCGAAGTACGTGGTTTCTCTCCGCGTGCTGTAGTGAATGAGAAATACCACTCCACAGTACCCGGAGGGAGTACGAAATTCACTCCCATTTTCGACTTGCCGCCAAACGAGGCTCGTGCAGTGCTATTGAGGTAAAATGTCTGAGGCGGCAATACCTGTACCGCACGTCGTTCTTTTACTATAATCTGCGCTTCCGTAGCCTCGAGGCATAGGCATAGTAGAAGCGAGATGAGACATATATTTTTCATTGTCGAATAGATTTTATTTTGAGGCTGCAAAGGTACGAAATATTGCCGAAATGCCAAGAGTAATGAAAATGCTATTCGCTCGGTAGGTAGCTGTCATGTGTTTTGGAAGACGAGGCTGTTGTAGAAAAATCTTGTACTTTTGTACTCTCATCTGTTACGTATTTTAATACAACAATTTTACTAATATAATGAATGAAAAAACTATCATCGACCACACTGCCGATAGCCTTCGTAGCTCGCTCGTAGCTCTGGGAATGCCCTCGTATAGTGCATCTCAGGTGATGCGTTGGGTTTATGGCAAAGGCGCTGTTTCGTTCGATGAAATGAGCGATATTTCGAAGAAAAACATATCACTGCTAAAGGAGCACTACCGTCTCGGGAGGTATCCCTATACGCTGTCGACACTTTCGGCCGACGGTACTAAAAAGTATCTCTTCGCAGCAAGTGGTGGCAATATCGAGACTGTGACAATACCCGAAAGCAATAGGCTTACACTGTGTGTATCGTGCCAAGTGGGGTGCAAGATGAGCTGCGCTTTCTGTATGACCGGCAAATGTGGTTTCTCCGGTAACCTTACCTGCGGAGATATTATCAATCAGGTGCTTTCGGTCGACGAGGCGAGCCAAATTACAAATATCGTTTTTATGGGTATGGGTGAACCTTTCGACAATATCGACGAAGTATTGCGAGCTATCGACATACTTAATTCCGATTGGGGGCTAGCTCTATCGCCTCGCCGCATAACAGTCTCTACCTCAGGGCTAATCGATGGCACTCGCCGATTCCTCGACTCTTCGCAATGTCATCTTGCCATATCGCTCCACAACCCTTTCCACGACGAACGCCGAAAGATAATGCCCATCGAAGATACTAACCCCATTGCCGACCTCGTGGCTCTCCTCCGACGATACGACTTCGCACACCAGCGGCGACTATCGTTTGAATATATCCTTTTCGACGGGCTTAACGACACGCCTCGGCATGCCGCAGGTATCGTGCAACTACTTCGAGGGCTGCCTTGCCGAGTGAATATCATACGGTTTCACAGGGTAGAGGGTAGCGACTTTGCAAGTCCGTCGGAGGAACGTATCGAGGAGTTTGCCCGCTACTTATCGCATCGTGGTATTATAGCGACAGTGCGACGTTCGCGAGGCGAAGATATTGCTGCCGCTTGCGGGCAGCTAAAGAATAGCCTCCGCCTCAATCGTTAGCAGGCTCGCCCGTAAAAGCAGAGGCTTATCGGCTGCAGTGATTTTCGTTTTGAGAGTGTACAATAGAAAAATAGAATATGAATAAAACATATAGGGATTTAATTTATAGATTTCAGAACCAGGGTATTGAAGAATCCCAATCCACCGGTGCAATCCTTATAGGAAAAGCGCCCCATATAGCCCCCGAGGCTTGGCTAAACACCTTGTATCCTCCGCTAAGTAAGAACGATGTCCAAGCATTGGAGAAAGAATTGGGCATGGAAATTCCCATCGATTATAAAAAATTCTTGTTAGATGTAAGCAATGGGTTAGACATATTGGTTGGAACCTTTTGTTTAGACGGGTTAAGAAGAAACTATAAAAGAAGCACTGATGAAAGCCGCCAACCGTTTTCGATTATTACGGCAAACATTCGGGAAAGACCTCGAAATGCCGCAGACGACCATTTCTTTATAGGCGGTTATGACTGGGACGGTTCTTATCTTTATATAGATAAAAGAACAAGCACCGTGCACTATTGTGATAGAGACGATGCAACCTCCCTATTCCAATGGGAAACGTTCGAGCAAATGCTTATATCAGAGTTAAAGAGGATATACTCACTGTTTGATGAGAGGGGAAGAAAAATAGATGAAGACCTTTATACCACCCCAATTAAAAGGTAATATAAAGCCTCGTGATATTAGTCATATAAGGGTATCAGTGAACACCCATACAAGGGTATTGACGAACACCCATATAAGGGTATTGACGAACACTCTTATAAGGGTATTAACAACGGGTATACAATAAATCCGAATCGGAAACGTTATTAGAGTATATAACATAAAAAAACAATAAATAATAATTATGATCGAGTTTGAAGTGAAATCGAAGAAGCAGCCCATCGGCAAGCGAAAGGGACAGACGGTGTATTACGCACAGCCAAAGACCGTGCAACATCTGACGAACAAAATGAGACCTCTGCAAAACCTGCACCCTCTCAATTTTCACCCATATACTCTTAGAAGAATGAATATTTTTGACCGAAAGATGCCGTTGGAGGTTATTTTTGAGTAGATAATAATCTTTTATCGGTGTATTTTCATATTATCTGATAGAATTTGACA
>ERZ773035.110-NODE-110-length-67648-cov-10.069637_pt1 | contig 67648 bp, 56 predicted proteins | sample MGYA00511487_ERZ773035 | MGnify/ENA primary metagenome ERZ773035 (study PRJEB29015, sample SAMEA2737985) | human oral metagenome | biome: human oral; feature: human-associated habitat; material: dental | place: China | collected 2024 ... | reverse complement strand
CCTCCCTGCCGGGATGGCGACGGGGACATCGGCGTCGATGAACAGCAGGCGGGAGTCCCCGGCGCGACCCAGCCGCGTCCAGGCGCCCTCGACCTCCAGTTCGCCGTCGGCGACGAGGTCGGGCAGCCACCTGCCCGCGACCTGCATCCAGCGCCCGATGCCGCGGAGGATCTCCGACTGCCATCCGGGCAGCGTCCCGTCGGCCTTCGGACCCACGCCCAGCAGCATCCGGCCGCCCCGCCACACGATGTCGACGAGGTGTTTCATCAGCTCCAGCGGGGTCATGGCGTGTTCGGGACCCTCGACGGAGTTGTATCCGAAGGACAGCCCCACCCCGCGGCAGTGCTCCCACACCGCGGCGTTCTCGCACTGCTGGAGGTGTTTGTACTCGCTGGTGGCGTAGTCCTGGTGGGGCACCTGCCAGCGGTCGTTGACCAGGCCCTCCGGATTGGCGGCGTAGTACTCCTCGAAAACGGTGCCGACGCCGTCGGGCCCGAAGTCCTTGCCGGCGTCCGGCCAGTTGATGTCGTTCCACAGCACATCGGGGTTGTAGCGGGCGATGAGGTCCCGCAGGTGCCCGGCGGCATAGGACGCGTAGCCCTGGTCGAGGGGACGTTCGGTCAGGTCCCAGTCGTCGCGCAGCCCGATCGGCTCCGTCGGTGCGGCGTGCCAGTCCAGGCCACCCGAGTAGTAGGCGCCGAAACGCATCCCGGCACGCCGCGCGGCATCGGCCCACTCCCCCACCAGGTCGCGCCCGGGTCCGCGGCGCACGGTGTTGCGGTCCCCGGTTCCGGGCGCGTCCCACAGGCACACGCCGTCGTGGTGTTTCGTGGTGACCATCACGTAAGCTCCCCCGGCCGCCACCAGTTCGGCGACGGCCGCGTCGGCGTCGAACCTCTCGGCCCGCCAGGCGTCGAGGAAGTCGTCGTAGTCGCAGCCGCCGTGCACCTCGGCGTGGTGCCGCTGCGCGGGGCTGCCCTCCAACCGGATGGTGTTGTGATACCACTCGGCGTAGGGGTTGTGCCGGAACCATTCGGTCGGCGGGATCTCGCCGAGTTCCGCGACGGGCTCCCCCCACGCGGGCACCGAGTACGGCCCCCAGTGGATGAAGAATCCGAGCTTGGCGCGCCGGAACCACTCCGGGGTGGGGCGCGCGAGCGCCTTCCAGCGTTCGGCGTCGCGTTCGAATCGTGCCTCCAGGTCAGCGGCCACCGAATCCTCCTATGTTGAGTCCCTTCGCCAGTTGTTTCTGCATCGCCACCACGATCACGAGGCTGGCGAGCACCGCTATCGTGGACGCCGCCATCAGCGGCCCCCAGTCCGTGCCGCGTTCACCCGTGAACATGGACAGGCCGAGCTGCAGCGGGGCCTTGTCCGTGCTGTTGATGATGATCAGCGGCCACAGGAAGGCGTTCCAGTAGTCGATGAAGGCGAACGCCGCCACCACCGCGATGGGGCCGCGCAGCAGCGGGATGATCACGTGGAACAGGATCTTCACCTGGCCCGCGCCGTCGATCCGGGCGGCCTCCTCGTAGTCGCCGGGAAGCGACAGCAGGAACTGCCGCAGCATGAAGGTGCCGAAGGCCCCGAAGGCGAAGGGCAGGACGATCGCCGGGTAGGAGTCGACGAGCCCGAAGGCGTCGGCCCCCAGGAACAGGGGAATGACGAGCACCTCGATGGGCAGCACCAGGGTGGCGATGAACACCGAGAACAGGGCGGAGCGCCCGGGGAACTCCAGGCGCGCGAAGGCGTAGGCGTTCAGCACGGAGACCACCACGGTGATGAGGGTCCCGACGAGCGCGTAGGCGAAGGTGTTGACCAGGATCTGCCCGAACGGGATGGAGCTGAAGGCCTCCGCGAAGTTGTCCCAGCGCACCGCGTCGCCGAGCAGGGCGGCCCCGGTGGACAGCACCTGGTTGCTCGGTTTCAGTGCGGAGAAAAGCATCCACACGAAGGGCGAGACGAACGCCACGGCCACAACCACCAGCAGCGTCTTCGAGACGATCTTCCCCCAGCGGCGGGGGCGGTTCTTCTCAGGAGTCATAGTTCACCCACTTCTTCTGGCCGACGAACTGCAGCGCCGTGACCAGCATCACCAGCACGAACAGCACCCACGCCAGCGAGGACGCCAGGCCGAGTTTGTCGTAGGAGAAGGCGCTGCGGTACAGGTACAGCACCAGGGTGTTGGTGGATTCACCCGGCCCGCCCTTGGTCAGCATGAACGGCTGGGTGAACACCTTGAAGGCCCCGATCACCGTCATCACGGAGGCGAAGAACAGCGACGGCGAGAGCATCGGGAAGGTGACCCGCCAGAACCGGCTCCACGCGGTGGTGCCGTCGATCTTGGAGGCCTCCATGATCGCGGGGTTGATGTTGTTCAGGCCCGCGGCCAGCACGACGATGTTGTAGCCGACCGCCTGCCACAGCGACATCATGATCAGCGAGACCATCGCCCAGGTCGGGTGGCCCAGCCAGGAGGGGCCCGTGATGCCGATGGCCGCCAGAATCCCGTTGATCACGCCCTGGTCGTCGAGCATGACCCGCCAGATGAGGGCGTTGGCCACCATGGGGGTGACGACGGGGATGAAGAACAGCACCCGGAAGAACGGGGCCCAGTCGGGCAGTGAGTGCAGCCAGACCGCGATGCCCGTCGAGACCACGAGGTTCACGGCGGTGTAGCCGATCGCGAACACCAGGGTGTTGCCCAGCACCGTGTAGAACGCCGGGTCCTCCCCGGAGAGCAGTCGCGCGTAGTTCTCCGCGCCGACGAACTTGGGGTCCCCGTAGAGGGGCCAGTTGTGGAGGCTGATCGCGATGGAGGCGATCAGCGGGATCACGATGAAGATCAGGAAGCCGCTCATGCCCGGAGCGAGGTGGAAGAAGGCCAGCAACCGCTGGTTGACGCCGGGTTTGCGGGCCTTCCTCACCTTGCTTCGGGGCGACGGCTTGGCCGTCGTCGTCATGGGATCAGTTCACCGACTTCTCGATGGTTCCCAGGATGTCCTCGGCGGTGCGGGTGCCGCGGGCACCCTCCGGGGAGTACTGGGTGAACTGGGTCACCACCTGGTTCCAGGTGGAAGTGGTCACCAGCGGCTGCCCGTCCGCGAGGAGCGTCTTCATGACCTCGGCGTCCTGGGCGGGTTTGCCCTCGGCCCAACCCGACAGCGCGGAGTCGATGGAGGGGACGGTGCCGCGGTTCTTGCCGACGTAGGCCACGACCTCGGGGGTGGTCATCTTCATGATGTTCTGGAAGGCGGCCTTCTTGTCAGCGCATTTCGCGGAGATGCCGAAACCGGAGCCCTGGATCATGCCGACGGGTTTGCCGCTCTTCGAGGGGATGACGGCCACCCCGACCTCGTTCTCCATTCCCTCGCGGATCGTCGAGTAGAACCACGGGCCCTCGATCACCATGGCCACCTTCTTGGCCTGGAAGCCCTGCATGGGCACGTCGGTGGTGTCGGCGGGGTTGGGGGCGGCGGCGACGTTCTCCTTGCCGACCAGGTCGAAGGTCTGCTGGATGTCAGCGACGAAACCCGGGTCGGTGATGTTCAGCTTGCCGTCCTTGACGGGCACGTTGCCGTTGGCGAAGGCGAACGGCAGGTAGGGGTAGCTGATGTCGGGGGCGACGGCGAAGCCCTGCACGCCGTCCTTGGTCAGCGCCTTGGCGTCGGAGAGGAACTGCTCGTAGGTGTAGTCGGTGCCCGGTTCCTTCAGCCCGGCCTGGGCGAACATGGTCTTGTTGTAGAACAGCACCATCGGTTCGGCGTCGTAGGGGATGGCGCGGACCTTCCCGTCGACCGTCATGCCCTGCATCATGGCCTGGTTGTACTTGGTCAGGTCGAGGCCGGCCTCCTTGGCGAGGTCGTCGAGTGGGGTGAGGAGTTCACCGAGTTCCTGGGCGCGGGCAGCTTGCGTCGTGACGATGCAGGGCGCGTCGGCCGACGACATGCGGGTCTTGATCTTGGTCCAGTAGTCCTGGAAGCTGGGCCCCTCGATGTCGAGCTTGAAGTTGGGGTCGGTTTCCTGGACGCCCTTGACGAAGGTGTCCCACTGGGCGCGGTCGGATTCGTTGGACACCCAGGTGTACATCTTGCTCGCCTGGGCGCTCTTGTCCTTGGAGCCTCCTGAGCAGGCCCCGAGCCCGAGGGCCAGGGTGGCACACAGCAGCGCGGCTGCTGCACGGCGGTACTTCATACGAACTCCCTTGTCGTAATCGGTCGGTCTCCGGAACGGTGGGGCTGCTGCGTCTCGTCCGAGTGCCCGAAGTTAGCGTTAACATCGGAGATTGTAGGCGAGGATCGAGAGTTTGTCACGACTTTTCCAGAGAGAAATGTCAACGCTGCCATCCCGGGGGAGGGATGCGCCGGAGAGCCACGGGAACCGCCGCGGCCCAAGAGCCCGCCGCAGGCCGCCCGGGAGTTTTCCCGATCCCTCCCCCAGCGCACCCGGTTCCCTCTAATCTGGAATCTCCGCGAAGAACGTCCGGAAAGGCTCCACGATGGAGATGAGCGAACAGCCGGAGGGCACCGGCCCGAAACAACCCGAGGAACCGAGCCTGCGCGACGTGGTCAGGGCCATTGACGGCCTGACCCTCAGGATGGACGTGATCATTTCCTACCTGGACAAGCGGGACACCCTCCCCGAGGCCTCGCGGCAACGGAGCAACACCTCCCGGGAGCAGCAGAAACCGGCCGCCCCGCCACCGCCACCGCCACCACCAGCGCCGGCACCGATGCCGTCCCACCACCCCACCGCGATCGGCCCGACCCCGCTGCAGGTATCGATGCCCGCTCCCACCTGGTCGATCCCCATGCCACCACCGGCCCCGATGCCCGCTCCCCCAATGCCGGCACCCCCGCCTCCCCGGCTGCCCGCGACGATTCCGGTTCCCGTCCCCCCTCAGCCGGTGGCGCAGAACGCGGATGCCAAGGCAGCATCGCCCGGGAACCCGGACGAGGTGCCCCTCGGCAGCATGCCCCACTCCCCGAAACCCAAACCCTCGCCCCTGACCTCGATCAGAAACCGCGCGGGCGAGGCCGCCCTGGGCAAGTACCTGCTGTCAGCCGCGGCAGCGGTGCTGGTCTTCCTGGCCGCGGCCAGTCTCATCGCGCTGCTGTGGAGCTCGATACCTGACATCGTCAAGGTCGGGGCCGTCGGCGTGACGGGCGTTACGCTGACCGTCGTCGGGATGGGCATGATCTCCAGGGCCACGACGAACCGGCTACCGGCCGCCACACTCACCGGCATCGGCGGCGGGCTGGGGTTCGTTTCCCTGGTGGGCGCGGTCCTGCTGGGATTGTTGCCCCCGCTGCCCGCCTTCCTAACGCTCACCGGTTGGACGATCATCCTGATCCTGGTCGCCGCGCGCACCCACCTGCCCTACATCACGATCATCACCGCGCTGGGCGGGTTGTCGACCATCGGGCTGGCCGCGGCGCAATCCCGCATCCATCCCGAACAGTCCTTCCTGGGCCTGACAATGATGGTGGGTTATGTGGCGGCCATCACCCTGACCACCGCCATGACCGCGCGGAAAGCGGTCGAGCAGTCCCGCTTCAGGCCCCTGTACCTGCTGTCGGCCAGCGCGATCGGGCTTCCTGCGCTGTTCATGGCACCCGTCGAGAAGGCACGGGAGATCACCGAGGCCGGCACCCTCGTGGCCATGCTCGTTCTCGTGGCGCTCCTGTTCGCCCAGCTCATCCTGGTCGTGAGGGCGGGCGAAGTACCGGAGGGCGAGATCCCCGAGGACGAGACCCCCGGGACCACACCGGAGTCACCCATCGGGACCCCGACGAACCCCTGGGCACTGGCCTGGCTGGCCGCCCCGCTGCTGACAGCCATCTCGACGCTGCGTCTTACGCCGGCACCGCCTCCGCGGGTCACACCTGACTGGTTCCAGCAGCAGGACTTCACCCTGCTGGCCGTGACGCACCTGATCGTCCTTGCCTTGACGGTGGTGCCGCTGGCCTTCAAGAAGGTCGCCGCGAAGGCCGGGCCGTGGGCGGGCCACTGCCTGTTCGTCAGCGCCTTCGTGACGGTGGGCGTTCTGCTGCCCCAGCTGAGGAACGAATCCCTGGTCCTGGGTGCGCTCGTCGCCGTCCTGGCCCTGACGGCACTCCCCGCGGTGCTGGCCGGCAATGCGATCCACGTGATCACCGTGCCGGCCGCGGTAGTGTTCCTGACCTGGTCCGGACACGACCCGAGCATCGACCTGGCCCTGGTGCGGCTTGGCATCCTGGCAGTGGCCGTGGCGGTCGCGCTGGCCATCGAGAAACGTCTCCCGGACAGGCCGGAACACCTCGTGACCGTCTGGCTGGTGGTGTTCCTGCTGGTGCTGCGGCTGCCCTCGGCCGTCGAGGAGCTGTTGTGGAGGCTGGGCATCGGCCCGGCCTGGAGCATCACGATCTGGGGAATCCTCACGTTGAGCGTGATCGTGGCGCTGATCGCGCTGGGGCTCAGCAGCGGGCACACGACGACTCTGCCCCTGCTCTCCGGCAAGCTGTTCGGGCAGCGGGCACACCTGGTCGACGAACCCACGGCCGGCACGGTGTCCTTGACCCCGTCGTCGCCGGTACCGATGATCCTGAACCTCGGCGCGGCCGGTCTGCTGCAGTACGTGGTCTACGCCGCCACCGGCTGGTCACTGGTGCCGTGGCTGCCCGTGACCCACCCGACTTGGGCCTTCCTGACCCACGAGCTGGTGCTGATCCCCTTCGTGCTCGCGGTGGGCTGCGCGGTGGTGTGGATGATGTGGCCGATGGCGCGGCACCCGTGGCACGGCGTAACCACCGGCATCACCTTCACCCTCTCCCTGCTCGGGATGAACACCCTCCTGACGGCGACGAACGTGGATTCCGCGACGAGCAGCGCCACCCTCATCATCGCCGGCGCCCTCAGCATCGTCGCGGGTTTCCGCGCCCACGCCACGGCCATGCGCCTGTACGGGCTGGTGCTGGTGATGCTGATGGTGCTCAAACTCGCGGTGATCGACATGTCCGGGCAGAACTCCATCACCCGCATCCTGTCGCTGCTGGTGGCGGGTGCGATCTGCTTCGCCCTGTCCGTGGCCTACAGCCGGCTGAGCGCCCACCTGAGCAGCACATCGGAGAAACCGGAGGATTCCGACTAGCCGTGCCCAGGATTTGCGCGGTTGTGCAGCACTCAAACCCGATTTTCCGCCGAAAACGGGGTTTTCGGCGGTTGAGTGCTGCGCAACCGGGATTGTCCTGGCGTGATCACCACACGTCGATGGACCACGGGTAGACCGGGATGCCCTCCTCCGTGGCCATGCCATCCAGCCGGCAGGGCACGACGCTGCTGCCCCGGTACTCGGGGGTGCAGGAGTAGCCGTCGGCCCTGTGTTCATTGACGAGTTGTTCGACCCGCTCGTCGTGGAGGTCCTTGCGTTCGACGACGGAGGCGGGCACGAAGACCCGGTTCATGGGCATCTCCTGCCCGCCGAAACGGAGCGGAACCAGATACAGCGGCGTTAGTTTCCCCTCGGCGGCCAGGGCCTCGGCCTTCAAGACGGAGTCGACCGCCGTGAAGTCGAGCCCCTTGGCCCACCTCTTGCCCAGCCATTCGAGAAATCCCATCATCACCTCCGTCTGCGCGCGCCCCGTGCTCCCCGTCCGCGCGCCATGGACCAGTTCCCCTTCAACCACAGTAACCAGTCGACGGCTCCAGCACCCCGAAACGTGCCCCGGGTCGTCCGAAAGGCCGACAGGCAAGCCGTCACGACCCCGGTTCCCCGCCTGCCGGAAGTGAATTTCTTCACCGATCTTCCCCGCATGACTTCGGGGATCACTAGGCTTGATACATCGGGTGCCACAGGAGACGCCCGAAAATGAAAGGCATCAGCATGCAGACAACGGAGGTAGCCAACAGAATCAGGGGAGATTCGACCGCCAGGGCGGCGCCCACCCGGTTGGAGTTCATCCACGGGCCGGCGGCGCTCGACGGTGTGGCGCCGCAACCCACCAGGAACGACGGGCCCCGGGATCGGTCCCGCCGAGGTGGTTCGTTGAGCATCGCGCCCGCTTCCGCCGCGCGGGATACCCCGGGCTGGCCCGAGGCCGTGATGAAGGTCACCCCCGGTTCGGGACGGCGCGCCCACCTGGTGGGCCGTCCCGAGGGGTGCGAGGTAACCGTCGTCTGCGACCGGGGCGAGCGAATCGAAAGGGCAACGGTGCCCGCCGACTCGTGGCCCACCCGCATCATCGACCTGGGGGTCGCGGAAGTCTGCATCGACGACCGTGGGATGTTCCGCACGAGCCCCGGCCTAGCGTCCGACATCGAGAATCTGGTGCACAGCGGCGTGCAGGTGGTGATCGCCACGGAGGACGCCGAGGACGAGTTCAATCTCGTGGCGCGCCTCAGCCATCTGAAACCTCAGCTGCTGCTGCATCACACGATGCCCCCCGAGGAGGTGTGGCACACGGTCCGGTCGCAGACCGGCAACGCCCTGGACGTTCACCGGGCGATGATCGAGTCCCTTTGCGGATGTCACCCCATCCTGGTGCACCTCTTCCTGGCGGCGCTGTGCCACACCAGGGACGGCGAGCTGGTCTCGGCGGCGACCGTCATCGATTCGCTGGCCGACGCGATAACCCACGTCGTGAGCACCCAGTTCCCCCGGTCCCACGATCAGGCGATGTTCCTCCTGTGCCTCGCGCTGCGCGGGGACCAAGTGGCCACGGTGAATGTCGACCGGGTGCTGGAGAGCACCGGCCTGGGTACCCATTACGCCCGGCGCATGGTGCTGGCCATCTCTTCGGAACCGGTTCCCCCGGAATTGGATGCCGCCTTGTGGCCGCGTCTGCGAACACACCTCGACGCCGATACCTTCGACACCGCCCGGCGTGCCCTGATGCCCCTGCTGAATGATGGCGTGGTGGACGAGGTGCACCACCTCGGGCTGCTCGAACTGTTCACCGGAGACACGGATTCCTGTTTGACACCGGAAGTCGCGGATGTGATCCGTCGGGTGGCCGATGCGGCCGATACCTGCGGGAGAAGCCACATCATGCGCGCCCTGCCGCGATTCCTCGAGGACGAATCGGCGGGAAAAGCCGCCACACGACTGGCCGCGATATGTTCTGACCTTGATCTGACGGCGCTCGGGGCCGCGCTGGAGGTGCTCGATGCCGCGGATGCCGTGTCCGAGGCGGCTTACGACGTGCTGTCTCCCCTGGTCGCCCTGGAACACCCGGTCCTGTCCGCGCATCTGGCGGAAAAGGCCCTTGGAACACTTGCCCCGGATGATCCCCGAACCGCGACGGCGGCTCTCTCGTGGATCATGACCTCACCGGCGACCACATGTGCCGAACCCGAACGTCGTTGGTGCACGCTCCGGCGTATCGTCGCCATGGCGCACGGCGATCATCCATCGGCCCCCGTCATACGGGCGGGCATGGCAGTTCTTCACGCATTCACCCGGCGCTCCGCGGGCGCCCAGCTGCGCGAACTGGTCGCGCACCAGGGTTTGTCCCCGGGCGGGTTGCCGCTCATGGCCTGCTGCCTCGCGGGGCTGGCCACGTGCCTGAACAACATGACGGACGAGGCCGCGATGTGGTGCTGGAGGGCACGATCGTTCGCCAGCACCCGCAGGGCCGAACGCGCCTGGGTGCTCATCGTTCACTCGCTGGTCGCCTTCCACCGCCGGGACACGAAGCTGGCCAGCGAGTTGCTCGCGCGCGTGGCCGAGACCACCACGGCCATGCGGGCCTCCACCGTCGGGCGGTTCTGCGAACTCGCGACACACTACCTGCGCAAGGACCCCGGCGATTCGGAGCGGCCCACTCTGCCCGACGAGGATGTCCACGCCGTTCTCCGCGTGTTCGCCACCTACTGCGCCGCGAACCTGGACCGCCGCACGGGCAGCGTCCAACTTGCCATCGACAAGCACTTCGCCACCGGCAGGGCCCTGGCTTCGGCGAATCTCACGAACCCCTCCATCCTGGACTGGCGACAGCAACTCAGAACCATATTCGTTTCCTGCCACGAGGACGCGATGGCGGAATGCCTCCGAAACGACATCTGCGCCACGGAGAAGTCGTGGCGCTCCATGAACGATCTTTCGAATGCACCCAACCATTGCGAAGGCATCCCCCCGGGAGCCGGGAAGGAGCCCCGGAGGCTCAGCGTCAGCGAGCGGAAGGTCGCCGAGCAGGTGGCCGCGGGATGCACCAATGCGCAGGCCGCCGCGGCGTTGTTCCTGAGCAAACGTACGGTGGACACCCATCTGAGAAACATCTATCGCCGCCTCGGGATATCCAACAGATCCGAACTGACCGAGTTCTTCAAAAACAACTATCGCGAACAAGAATGAACTCCGCGCGCAGCAATGCTCGCCAAACAATCGAACAGCGAACCCTGATCAGCAACCTCGAGGGGCGGCATCACAGGGCCGTAGCGACAGTGCCTACCGGGGAGGGGAGGCCGCTCCCCGGAACATGTCCGGGTGGAGGAGGGATCTCCCTCCTCCACCCGGACATGGGCGAGGCAATCGATGGATCGTTGACCGCGCGTTCGCAGTTCTTCCTACTTCACGCGCTGACCCCGCCACTTGAAGGTGAGAGCGGCCAGGACAGCACCCACGACCGTCCAAACGCCCAGCACGATCGCCACCATGCCAAGGTCCCAGGTGCCACCCGGCTCGGCCGAGGCCAAGGACTCCGGCAGGAACACGAAGCGCAGGCCCTTGGCCATCCACAGCAGAGGGAAGGCGTAGCCGATGTAGGCCAGCGCGGCAGGGATCATCGACAGGGGGAAGAAGACCCCGGAGATGATCTGCAGGATCAGGAATGGAGGAGTGGCCGCCCCGGCAGCGGCTCGGGCGTTGGGGATCAGTGCCGTGTACGCGATGCCTGCCAAGGAGCAGGAACTCACCCCGAGCAGGACCACCCATACGAGGGTGAACCAGCGTGTGGCGTCGGACGGCATGGGCAGGTGGTAGAGAACCATCCCCAGGACCATCAGGATGATGACCTCGAGTATCGTCGTAACGAGCGCCTTCACCGTGATCCCGATGAAATAGGCGCCCCGCGGCATCGGGGATGCGGCCAGCCTGCGAATGAGGCCCTCTTCCCGATCGAGGGTGATGCTGATCGCCAGCGACTGGAAAGTGGTGCTCATCACACCAACGGCGATCATCCCGGAAATGAACAGCAGTCGATAGTCGACATCAGTACCGGGCACCTTTTGATTGAACACGGCGCCGAAAACAAGCATCATCATCACCGGAAGAGCCATGTTGAACAGCATCGACTGCCAGTCCCGGAAGAAGGCCACCAACTCAACACGCACTCGCGTCAAACTCGCCGAAACCAGTCCCGGAATCTGCTTTTGCGTTACGGCGCCAATTGCACGCGCCTCCGGTGCCTGCGTCGTCTCGCTCATCAGTTTTCCTTCGCTTGTTCGACCATGTTGATGTAGATCTGCTCAAGGCTCGGCTGAGTGATCTGCAGCCCGGGTATTTCTGCAATACCGTGACGTTGTGCAGCATCCAGCAACAGTCTCAGCAGCGCCGTCGGTTCATCAGTGCCATACAGGCAGCTGTGAGGCTGACTCTTCATTCTCTCCGCCAGGCTCAGCGGAACCTCGACCAAAGGATCGAGGTCGTAGGAGACCCGGTACCGGCGGCCGGTCAGCCGCGCAAGTTCGCCCAGGGTACCGACATGCATGATCCTGCCTCGAACGATGATGCCGGCTCGCTGAGAAAGCTCTTGGGCCTCGTCCAGGTAGTGGGTGGTTAGCACGGTGGTCATTCCCGTGCCGGTGAGCAGCCGCACCAGTTCCCATGCCTCGCGCCGGGCTTCCGGGTCGAGCCCGGTGGTCGGTTCGTCCAGGAACAGGAGCCGAGGCCGGCCGACCACACCCACGGCCACGTCCAGGCGTCGGCGCTGCCCGCCTGAGAGCTTCGTGCTGAGCACCTTTGCCTTGGCGCCGAGCCCAACCATGTCGATGAGCTGACCGGTCGGGAAGGGATCAGGGTAGAACGAGGCGAAATGATCGATGATCTCGCGCACCGTGAGATCTGAGTACTTCGCCGTGCCCTGCGGCACCACCCCCACCTGGGCGCGCCACTCGCGTTCGTCGTTCTGCGGGTCGCGTCCCAGCACGCTCACCGTACCGCTGGTACGTCGCTGCGCACCCGTGAGGATGTCGATGGTGGTCGTCTTGCCGGCGCCGTTCGGACCGAGAAAGGCAAACACCTCCCCACTTTCCACTTGCAGATCGACGTCGTCGACCGCCACGAAACTCCCGTATGTTTTTCTCAGTCCACTAACGGTGATGGCACTCGACATCACCTGTCCTCCTCTCAGGGTTGTCACTGAAGCCGGGATAATGAGACGGGGCCGCTTCGCCCCGTCCATCAAACCCTCTTGTAAATTCAGGGTAGCCCGGCCCGGGATCACCCAGAAGGGTATTCCGGCGGCTTACCGGCCGCCACGAGGAGGAATACGCATCTATTCGGTATGCGTAGGCGCGCCTACGCATACCGAATAGATGCGCGACGGTTCCCGGGAATCTGGACGCCCGGCATCCGCTTGCAGCCCTGCCGTCATCAACCCTTCTCGATTTTCTCGATATCAGGAGGCAGCGTGTCCCAGTCCCATTCCTTGACCCACTCCCCGTCCTTCTCCACCACACGCGACGTACCAATATCGTCAGACAACAGCCACAACACGTCGGCATCCTTCTGCCACACCACCCCCACCGGATGCGCACTCATGAGATAACGCCTATCGTCACTCCACAACACTTCACCCGCCGAATTCTTGATCACCGGATACACATTGCGTCTCCCATTGATCTCCTCCGCGAGGAACTCCGAGGTGTACCGCCCCGACGACGAGGTCCGCGTCTCCCCGTCAAGCAGCACAGCCGGATCCGGAGCAAACTGCCCCCACAACCAAACGACCAACACCGCCACCACCCCCACGGCACCAGCCCGCAAGACCCATGTCCTCGCCCTCATCGGTACAGCCACCCCTTTCCACTTCCGCCCACCACGTCACCCCGCGCATCAACGATCTCCGCGCTGTTCTCTCTCACCCAGTATGGATGCTGTAGGGGATCAGCCGGTCCGGGCGTCACGATCTCAGCAAAAGGCTTTTTTGCGATCCGTGAAGTGATGATTTCGACACGAACTACTCATTCGTCGCACCCGGCTCAACCAGCCGCCTCCTCCCCCGATCCCGGTGGGCGTCCGCACAGCAGCGGGGCCGCCCTCCTTTCAGGGCGGCCCCGCTGAGGTTCAGCGCAGGTAGTGGCGCTGGTCGGTTTTCTTGCCCTCGTACCAGGTGCGAGCCTGCTGCGTCGACTCAAGGCGCGAGACCTCCGAAATCGGCACGTCCCACCAGCTGGAGCCGGGCGGGTTAGGACCATACAGATCGGTTTCGATGTGGATCATCACCGGGCCCTCGCAGGCCACCGCCTCGGCGTAGGCCCTGCGGAACTCGTCCATGCCATGGACCCGCAGCACCTTCAGGCCCCACGATTCCGCGTTGGCGGCGATGTCGACGGGCAGCAGATCGCCGTCGGCGTTGTGGGGGGTCTCGCCGGTGCGGTAGCGGGTGCCGAAACGCTGCGACCCGTGGCTCTCCGACAGCGCCCCGATGGAGGCGAAGCCGTAGTTCTGCAGCAGCACGAAGATGACCTTGACCTTTTCCTGGACGATGGTCGCGAGCTCCATCGGCAGCATCTGGTAGGTGCCGTCGCCGACAATGGAAACCACCTCGGCCTCGGGTCTGGCCAGTTTCACACCCATCGCCGCGGGGATCTCGTAGCCCATGCAGGAGAAGGCGTACTCCACGTGGTACTGCTCCGGGGTGGGGGCCTGCCACAGGCACTGGAGGTCGCCGGGCATCGAACCGGCGGCGTTGATGACCACGTCCCTGTCGCCCATCAGCTCGTTGAGCGCCCCAAACACCTCGGTCTGCGCGGGCAGCGGGGTCTGATCGCGGTGGTAGCACTCGTGCGTGGCCTTCGCCCAGTCCGCTTTCAGTTCCGCGATGCGCCTGGTGTAGTCGTCGCCGACCCGGTACCCGTCGAGGGCAGCGGTCAGCGCCTCCAGGGACTCGCGGGCGTCACCGACCACCATCTCGGCGCTGTGCTTGGCGGCGTCGAAGGCGGCGACGTTGATGTTGACGAACGTCACATCCGGGTTCTTGAACTGGGTGTGGGAGGCGGTGGTGAAGTCCGAGTAGCGCGTCCCGATGCCGATCACGACGTCGGCCTCGTCGGCCAGGGCGTTGGCCGAGGCCGCGCCCGTCGACCCAACCCCACCGACCGCAGCCGGGTGGTCGTGGTTGATCGCGCCCTTGCCAGCCTGGGTGTCGGAAACGGGAATCCCGGTGGCGTCCGCGAAGGCCCGCAGCTGCGTCGACGCCTCCGCGTAGATCACGCCACCGCCCGCGACGACGAGGGGCTTGCGCGCGTCCCGAATGATCGCGGCGGCCCGTTCGATGGCGGCGGCCTCAGCCGGTGGACGACGCACATGCCAGACCCGTCGCGCGAAGAACTCGACGGGGAAGTCGTAGGACTCGGCCTGCACGTCCTGCGGCAGGGCGATGGTCACCGCCCCCGTGTCGACCGGATCGGTCAGCACCCGCAACCCGGCGAGCAGCGACGGAATGAGCTGCTCGGGCCGTTCGATGCGGTCGAAGAACCGCGAGACGGGACGGAAGCAGTCGGTGGCAGCGGTCATCGGCGAGACCGGGTCCTCGACCTGCTGCAGCACCGGGTCGGGGAAGCGGGTGGCGAACTGGTCGGAGGGGAACAGCAGCACCGGCAGCCGGTTCGTCGTGGCCAAGGCCGCACCCGTGACCATGTTCAGCGACCCGGGGCCGATCGAGGAGGTGCACATCCAGGTGCTCAACCGGTTCGTGGTCTTGGCATAGGCCGCGGCGGCGTGCACCATGCCCTGCTCGTTGCGGGGCATGATGTAGCGCATCCGCCCGCCCTCGGGGGTGGGGTCGAGATCGTTCTGCAGCAGGGCCTGGCCGATCCCGGCGACGTTGCCGTGCCCGAAGATGCCGAAGGCGCCCGCGATGAGACGCCGCTCAATACCGTCGCGTTCGGTGTACTGGTTGACGAGGAAGCGGACGACCGCCTGCCCGACGGTGAGACGCACTGTTGACACTGGGTTTCCTTAGTTGAGAGGGGTCATGGGGAGCCGGGGATCAACGTCCTGGGAGGCCCAGGTGTCGCGGATCCAGGTGTATGCGGGGTCGTCGGTCATCAGCCAGGTGGAGTCCTCGGCGGGCCCGGCCATGACGTTGAGGTAGTAGAGGTCGTATCCGGGCGCGGCCACCGACGGGCCGTGGTAGCCGTGCGGCATCGTCACCACGTCGCGGGAGTGCACCTCGGCGCACACGTCGATGTCGTGGCCCGAGGGGTAGATGCGCTGCAACGCCATCCCCGGCGACCCGTTCAGCCCCGGTCGCACCTCGTAGTAGTAGATCTCCTCGAGGATGCGTTCCACCTCGTTGTGTTCGTCGTGCTTGTGGGGCGGATAGCTGGACCAGTTACCGCCCGGGGTCAGCACCTCGCAGGCCAGCAGGTGGGAGGTCTCGAGGTCGTTGCCGAGGGCGTAGTTGTTGACTTGGCGGGAACACGGGCCCGCGCCGCGCAGGGTGGTGACCACCTCGGTGACGGGGCAGTACCGCACCGGCAGGTCGCGGGTGGCCTTCGCCGCGGGCAGCGCGAACCGCCCCCCGGATTCGCTGCGGACCGTGAACGTGGTTCCGCGCGGAATGTAGAGGTAGTCGGTGATGGCGCTCCACACCTCCTCGCGGCCGTTCAGCACGTGGGTTTCGCCGTTCACCTCAACGGCGCAGCCCCCGGACAGCGGCAGCACCAGCAGCTCGGAGACCCCGGAGGCCACCGTCTCCGATCCGCCCGCGGGCAGCGCCAGCACGCGGATGGAGCTCCACTCCCAACCGGCGCGCTCGATGCTGACGTCGGTCTCGAACTGGCCGTGGGCGGTGCTTCCCGCCTTGATCACGTGGGTTTCGTTGTCCATTTTTCCTCCTCAGTGCCGGATTCTGCTGACGACCGGGACGACCTGCGGGTTGGCCGCCATCAGGCGCTCCACCTCGTCGATACGCGGCATGGCGGTGGAGCATTCCAGCCGTGACGCGACGATGGCGCCCGCCGCCGACGCGAAGGCGAACGTCCTTGCCAGGTCCCAGCCCTGCAGCAGGCCGTGGCACACGGCCCCGCCGAAGCCGTCGCCCGCGCCGAGCCCGTTGCGGACCCGGACGCTCGTGACGGGCACGTAGACCCGCTCCGTCGCGGTGCGCACCAGGGTTCCCATCATTCCCTGCTTCACGACGGCCACTTCCACCCCGCGTTCCAGCAGCGCGAGGGCTGCGGCGTCCGGGTCGGTCTCGCCGACCGCGATCCGGCACTCCTCCAGGTTCCCGATCGCCACGTCGACGTGTTCGAGGGCCTGCTGGACCTGCGCGGTCGCCTCCTGTTCGCTGGGCCAGAAACGCGCCCGGTAGTCGAGGTCGAGGACGCTCATGCCGTTGCCGTGGTGGCGTCGCAGCGCTTCGTGGTTGGCCGACCGCGACGGCTCCACCGACAGACCGCTGACGGTCAGCCACAGGATGCGGGCCGTGGCGACCTCGTCGGGCAGGTCGTCGACGCCGATCTCCAGGTCGGGGGTGGTGGGCTGGCGGTAGAAGAACAACGGGAAGTTGTCGGGCGGGAAGACCTCGCAGAAGGTGACGGGGGTGTTGAACGCCGGGTTCACCACGACGTGTCGGGCGTCCACGCCCAGCCGGGTCAGCTCGGAGCGGATGAACCGGCCGAAGGGGTCGTCGCCGACCCCGGTGACGCAGGCGACGGAATGCCCCATGCGGGCCGCGGCGACGGCCACGTTCGCGGACGAGCCGCCGAGGAACTTGCCGAACCGGGTGACGTCCTCCAGGTGGGTGTTCATCTCCAAGGGGTACAGGTCGACCCCGCACCTGCCGATGGTGCAGACATCGAGTACCGGCTCATCCACGGTGATGACTCCTTGATTTCGGGGATGGCTCCTCAAGGTCGGGGATTGCTCCAGTCTGCCCACACCAAGGACCCCAGTCAACCTATGTCAGGACATTACTTTCCGTTCATTGCGCTGCAACATGCCTCTGGCTTGTATGATCATTCAAAACCGTCGCCTACCTGTCACGCCGAAACAAAGCATGTTCCGGCCCCGAGGACCGCATCATGGAACCGACCTACGAACCGGAGATCACGCTGGACCGCGATTCCCAGGTCCCCCTGTACCAGCAGATCGCGAAACCGATCGAGACCGCGATCCTGTCCGGGGCGCTACCCGCGGGGGCGATGATCGAGGACGAGGTGTCGATGGCGAGCCGCCTGGACGTGGCCCGTCCCACGGCCCGCCGGGCGTTGCAGGAACTGGCCTCGCGGGGATTGTTGACGCGCCGCCGCGGGGTGGGCACCCGCGTCACCCCACCCCACGTGCACCGCCCCATGAAGCTGTCCTCCCTGAACGACGACCTAGCCGAGGCCGGGTTCTCCCCCACCACCCGGGTGCTCTCCTACGAGGTGCGCGAGGCATCGCCGGAAGAGGCCGAGAAACTCAGCATCCCCCGGGGTGAGGGGCTGTTGGCGGTGCGTCGCCTCCGCTACGCCGACGACCACCCCCTGGCTCTGATGACGAACCTAATTCCCCTCGACATCGCACCGACCTGGCAGGAACTCGGCGAGAGCGGCCTCTACCGCTGCCTGGCGGCGCGCGGCGTCGAGGTGACCTCTGCCCGGCAGGTGATCGGCGCTCGCGGGGCGAGCGCGAAGGAGGCCGAGGACCTGGGCGAGGAGGAGGGGGCGCCACTGCTGACGATGGAGCGCACCGGCTACGCCTCCGACGGGCGGGTGGTCGAGTTCGGCCAGCACGTCTACCGCCCGAGCCTGTACTCCTTCCACTTCTCACTGTTCACGTCCTGAGGTCGGGCGCGCCACGGGGGCAACGGCGCCTCTCGAGGCGAGACGTCTCACATTTTCTTCCCGAACGGTACAGAACCGTTCAAATAATTGACCAAATTCCAGGCGCTCACCCACGCACGCCACTCTTCCCGGGAAAGACCCTTGTCAGACGCGGGTTTCGGACCCTCCCACAACCTCTCCCCGCACATATGACCCCCACGAGGGTCTACTTCTGGCCAGCCGGTCAATACCTCCTGCCCAGCGACAAGTTTAAGGAATTGGCGTGAAAAACCACTTATAGCCAAGAAGGCAGTGCGCCTCTATCCAAGCCGAGTTAGAGCTATTGCACCCGGAATTTTTCATGCTTAAGCTGATATCAACTTCAGCGCGCAGAGAAGTAACAAGAAAGCAAAACAAGAAAACTCCTGAGAGAAAGGACATCATCATGCAGAACAAGTACGACGACCAGATCCTCGACAACCTCGCCGAACTCAGCGACACTGAAATCGAAGAACTTCTCGGGGCCGGGTGGGGGTCTATCTTCAGTTTCACTCATGAATGTAACACCAATACAATGACACAACTCTTCACCTGCTGCTTCTGAACCTCAATCTTCGGCTGGGGGCAAAGTTTGCCCCCAGCCTACTTCCACATCTTTTTAAACGAACCCTCCCCTGAAGCTCAAAAGGATTTTCAATGAAGCAGATTCATTCCGCACTGGCAGCCTGGATGTCAGAAAAGGCGGGTTGCTATCCTTGGCTGAAGCTCTGCTTCCCCCAGGTGGCGGACTGCGGCGACTACACATGGGTTGCCCCCGTGCAGCACGGATCCCTGGAAAACTGTGCCGCTGATTCAAGCTACTATCGTCGGGCCGGACAGTTGCTGGGCATCGCCTATCTGGTGAATCTCACCGATCTGCATCATGAGAATATCATCGCAACGGCGACCCAGCCTATCCCAGTAGATCTCGAGGTCATCATGAGCGTACTTCCAAGAGTTCCGGAAGACCAACCTGATGCTTCCAATACAACGCTACGACAAACCACGTCATCCCCTACCTCGACTGGTCTAATCCCCCCTGGGTACCAGCTTTAAAGAACTCGGCAGCGACATCAGCGGGCTCGCAGCCAATGGCCTGCGAGCCCGCCATCGCACTCTTGATCGACAGGGACGATCCGACATGCGCTACATCCATACGATCGCTGAGATCACTCTGGTAAATCATCTTCCCACCTTGGAAAACAATCCAGTTCTCGCCGCAAACTACGTCGATGAAATCGTCGAAGGTTTTGTCTTGACTCTGCAAATTGCAATGAAGCATCGCAATGACCTAGAAACATTCATCCGCAACAATGCCAGCAATCTCCATGTACGGGTTCTCGCGCGCATGTCTAATGACTACGCAACGGTCCTAGCCGGACTGTCTCGGATTGGACACAACACAGATCCTGAACAACTCTTTTCCATACTGCGTCGCAACTCAGTTGGCCTCGCGGAGAGCATGGTGGATTCGAAGGAGGAGCAGCTGCGCACATGGGCCATCCCGCATTTCTGGGCAATCGCCAGCGAAACCACCATTCGCGACCCCTGGGGCAGACCAACAGGGAGGCTCCACGTGGCGCCCATCGCCCAAACAACCGCAAAGATCAGGGCGATCACGGAGACCGATATCAACCGCCATATTTCCCTGATCCGGATGACATTCCACAAGCCGGAAGAAGTCATCCTCCCGCTGGACCCACGCCTCGCCACACAAGATGCCGGCTCATTTGAGGAATTCGAGCGGATCCACCTGCAAGCTCAAACCGTGACCGGCGCCGACGGCAGCGTCAACTGGCAAGTGCTGGCCGTGGATGAAAGAGAGCAGCTGGCCGTGCAGCCTTTGCTCGGCGGGCTGTACCGGGGCATTGCCAGAGTGGCCGAACTCCTCACGACCATCCCCCATCGCGATGCGCAATGCCATCAGCTGGCAACATCCCTCCTGCGCGCTGCAACTGGAAACCGACACCATGGTAAACGACTCCGGCGCTTCGTTAAGTTATTACCATGGCCCAGCGAGCTGCCTTGCAGCCGCCCACCGGCGCAGCCAAGCGTTCGGATTTTCCGCCCCGTGGCTGCGGCATCACTACGACCGCTTCCTCACAACAGTTGAGAGCATCACCCCGGATGACATCAAACCCGGAGCGCTGTTGGATGTCATGGAGGGCCCGGCCGGGCTCATCATCGCGCTGCGTCACCACAGCGATGTCCGCATCCGCGAGCTGTGCCACCGGCTGGGTCTCCTGCTGACGGATGCCGCATCTGAGGGCTGGGGCTCGAAGAAGGTGTGCGCGATGACGCGGAACGCCAGCTTCGCCCACGACGCGGGCGGCATGGGAACTGCCGTGCTGATCGCCGCTGGAATGGGATCCGATTCCGACATGGTGGACAGCTGGAGAGCTGCCTGGGATTTCGAGAACACCTTCAAGCTCAAGGAAGGCTGGAACGACGCCAGGTGTCCGGGCGATGGCCACGCCACCCACTGGTGCCACGGCCTGGCGGGCATAGCCTTGGCGCGCACCGTGTGGCTCCAGACCATCGAAGACAGCGCGTTCCTTCGCTCCGTCGTCACCCCGGACGAGGTCGCACGGATCCGCGCCGACCTGGAGGAGGCCGCCGACCTTCTCGTGCGGGACTTGGAAAAATCCGGTTCGCCCAGCCTCTGCCACGGCGTGGCGGGCGGCGCGCTAGTTCTCGATCTGGCCGGAAGGCAGCTCCGAAGGCCGGATTGGCGCGAAACGGCAAGTGATCTCGTCGCCCGAGGGGGCGCCACGCTGTCCCGCTGCCCCTGGATGTGGGGGAAACATGACGTCCGGGACTTCGGCATCATGACAGGTCCCGGACGGTGGCGTCGGACCGCTCCTGCCGGGCCTGGAGCACATCGGTGGTACGGCAGGTACGGCATGAGAATCGTCCTGCAACAGAGCGAACAGGACTGCCTGCTGGCCTGCTAATCCATGATCCTCGGCAACATGGAGCTGCGGGTTTCCCCCGGGGATCTGCGCGACTGGCAGCCCTTCTGACGGGCACCTCGTTCGCCATCCGCTCCTTCGGCCTGCAACACGGCTCCGATCAGTTCGAGGAGAAATACACCCACCGCCTGTTCACGGAGCTTTTCTCCCAACGTCTGTCCTACTTCGCCGGCCAATCAGTGGGGGCCATAACGGAGAAACTCAGCCTGAGGTTCGTCCTCAAGGACGCCCTGGTGAAATCGATCCTGCCCTCGGTGCTCTCGGTGCTGTCGTTGCTGCTGACGCTCACCTACCTGATCCTGGTGTCACCGCCCCTGGCCAGCCTGCTCGTGGTCGGCTCGACGGTCTACTTCCTGGTGAGCCTGTTCCTGACCCGCCGCCAGATGGAAGCGAGCCAGACCCACGTCCAGGCGCAGGTGAACATGAGCGGCGAGACGCAGGCAACCCTCAACAACATCGACGCGGTGAAGGCAACCGGCACCGAAGAGCACCACATCCAACGCTGGACCACGCTGAACCAGAAGGTGAGCGAGGAGTACAAGCGGGTCATCCGGTGGAACAGCCTGACCAGCGGCGTGCAGTCCGGATACACCACCATCATGCTGGTGCTCGTGGTCGCCGCCGGCCTGTGGCTGGCCTCGGGCGGGCAGATCGCCCTCGCCAACATCGTGTTCTTCCAGACCGGGATGGCGCTGTTCACCGGCGCGGTCTCCGAGACCCAGGGCGTGGTGCAGCAGATCGCCAACGTCGCGGTGTACCAGGACAAGCAGGCCGACCTGCTCCACACCTCACCCTCCTACGGCACACTCGAACCGGCCGGAGAGCCGGGACGGATCGAGGCCCGGTTGCTCTCGTTCGGCTACCCCGGAAGCGCTGCGGTGTGCAACGGAGTCGACCTCCAGGTCAGCCCCGGGGAGAAGGTGGCGGTGTTCGGCCCGTCGGGAACTGGAAAATCCACCCTGCTGTACGTCCTGCTGAGATTGAACGACTTCTCCGGGCTCCTCAGGGTGGGAAATACCACCTTCCGTGACACCACGGGGGTGCTCTTCCCCAAGATGACGCTCGTGGAAGGAACGGTTCGTGACAACCTCGTGCTCGGTAACGACCGCGACATTGACGACGCCGAGCTGCTCCAGGTGCTGCGCGACGTCAACCTGGAACAGACGATCGAACGGCTCCCGGCAAAACTGGGATCGCGAGTCCAAGCAGGCGGTCGCAACTTCTCCACCGGCCAGGCCCAGCGGTTGCTGATGGCTCGAGCGCTGGTGCGGGGAAGCCAGTTCCTGTTCCTCGACGAGGCACTCAGCAGCCTGGACGAGGAGAACCGGCGCCACATCTATCGACACGTGGTCCTGGGAGAGCGTTACCGCAACGTCACCATGGTGATGGTGAGTCACGACCCCTCCCTCATCGACTACTGCGACACGGCCTGGTTCATGATGGATCGGGAAACCTTCGAGAAGATACCCGGCGGCAGGGCACACGCCGGATCGATCACCGGGTCGCCCCCGACGCCGGCCACTCCCCGACGAGCCCTAAAGGAACCGGAGGACCTACTCCGCAGCCTCACGGCAGGCATGAACTCCTGGCAGAACCACCACTGACCCCAACCACACCCACGCACCACCAGCGGCCATCCGCGGTTCCCTGCTCACGGGGCCTCCGCGGATGGCCGCCGTCCTGTGACCATCATCTGGCTGACCGCATGGACCAACTCAGCAAAATGCCTTGTCACGCCGCAGTGCATGGCCTTCCTGACGGGCCCCGTTGTCGCAAGTTGCGGCGAAAAGACGCTCGGAAGCTAGTCAATGGTGCACTGTTGCGCCGTCTAAAACCTTCCTAGCCTTGATACCACGATCGAACAAAACCTGTTCAACCACACCGCAACATTGAGGAGAAGGACGTGCTCACTCGCAGGATTTCAGCCATCGTCGGAACTCTCTTGGCGCTGCTGACCCTGGTCGGAACCTCCACCGCTGCACATGCAACAGAAACCACCGATCCAACAGCAGCGACTCCGAGCAATCTCTGCGAAATACTGTCGGTCTGCCCCCGGTATCGCTGACTTGTCCGATAAGAACCGATTTCGACAAGGACATGTCATGCGATCGATGATTCTCAAGCAATGGGGAAGCGCAGAGTACTCTACCCGCATTCCCCATTGGCTCAGCACGGGAGCGTTTTTCGTTATTTTCATTGCCATGGCGAGCGACATCAATTACATGCGCCAGGCCCCGTGGGATTCGTTGACCGCGTGGTTTCTACTCGAGATCGTCCTCACGTACACAGCGATCGCAGCTTCCCTTTTCTCTGCAAAGGTCTCGGTCATCCTGCTTGCACTGGATATGGGTGTAACGTTTGCAACCCAACGCCCGGTTCTGCCTCTCATCGCTGCTTGCATTATCGCTTTGGTCATATCCGCTCTGTGCCGTTACTGGCTGATGATTGCGCACTGCCTCGCAACCCTGATCTGGGCAAGTGTCGTCGCTTGGGTGGTGAACATTGCGGACATGAGCAGCGCGGGCGCATTCTGGTGGCTGACCATCTGGTTGATGGTAGCCGCCACCCTCGTGGGTTTGGCGATTCGATTTCTCGTCATCCGTACCGCAAAGGTTCATACGGAGCTCCGAAGGATCGAGGCCCAGCAGGAGACGATCCGGAAGGAGGAGCGCCACGACCTCGCGCGTGAACTGCACGATGTGGTGGCCCACCACATCACGGTCATCACGATGCAGGTCATGGCCCGGCGCAATTCGCACGACCCGGATCAGCTTCGCGAGACCCTCGGGATCATTGATGATTCGGCACGAGAGGCGCTGTCCGAGCTGCGGGCCCTTCTCGATGTCCTGCGATCCGACGAGGACGACGACGGCGACATCCGCTCGCTGTCCGACAAGATCGTCACCGGCCCCAGCGTGGGTGATCAGGTCGCACAGCGAGTGGACTCGTTGACCGAGGTCGGAATCCGGGTTCACAAGCAGTCGGTGGATCCGCGCATCGAATCTCTGCCCTTCTCCCTCAAGACCACCTGCGCCCGAATCGTGCAGGAATCAGCCACCAACATCCTCAAGCACGCCCGCCACGGAGCACGCTGCTCCATCGTTGTGAGACTCGACCCAACAGAGGTGGTCATCATGATCACCAACAACCGCATCAAACCCCACGATCCTTCCAGGTCCAGTGGATACGGCCTCACCGGCCTGCGTGAAAGGGTCGCCGCGGTCGGAGGGAGCTATACCGCCGGCCAGCAGGGCGACAAGTGGGTGGTGGAAGCCCATATCCCCGTCCACAACACAGGACGCCCCACGCCATCGTCAAAGAAATGGAACGCAATCCAATCCGAGACCTCAGAGACCAAACAATCTGCCATGAAAGAAAAGGAAATATCATGATGTTTACCCAAACCACTCGCCCCTCGGCGGCCGGATACACGCCACCCGCCCCGCAGATGCCACCGACCGCACAACCCCAGCAGTTCGCGGTCGAGACCCGGGGCGTCACGAAACGGTACGGACGCCAGACCGTCGTCAACCAGCTCAATCTTGCTGTTCCCAGCGGGGGTGTCTACGGTTTCCTCGGTCCGAACGGCGCCGGCAAATCCACCACCATGAAGATGCTTCTGGGACTGGCAAAACCCACCACGGGCGAGGTGCGCGTTTTCGGCCGGGATCTGCGCGCGAACAGGGCGGACATCCTGCCCAGGATCGGTTCTCTCATCGAGGGCCCCGCGTTCTACCCGCACCTCACGGGAGCCCAGAACCTCCGCATCGTCGCCGACTACCTCTCGTGCGACAAGAGCTCCGTCGATGCCGTCCTCGACATCGTGGGACTCACCGACGCAGCCGGCAAACGCGCTCGGCAGTACTCGCTGGGTATGAAACAGCGCCTCGGCATCGCGATGGCCCTGATCTCCGGCCCCGAGCTGCTCTTGCTGGACGAACCGACCAATGGCCTGGACCCCGCCGGTGTGGCCGAGATCCGCAACCTGATCGTGCGGCTCGCCCACGACCGCGGCATCACCGTCATGGTCTCCTCCCACCTGCTCTCCGAGATCGAACAGATGGCCGACATCGTCGGCATCATCCAATCCGGTCACCTCCGCTATCAGGGCCCCCTGTCGGGTCTGCGGGATCAGGGGCAGCTCGTCATGAAGGTGTCCCCCGTGAACGCTGCCGTGGCTCATCTGGAGGCTCTGGGTCTGCGTCCCCAGAGCGCCGGCGACGAGATCATTCTTCCGCCGCTGCGCGACGATCTGATCGCCGAGGCGGTGGCCCGACTGGTGGGCGCCGGGGTGCGCATCGCACGGGTCGAGCTGCGACGCAAGAGCCTCGAGGAAGCCTTCCTCGAGCTCACGGAAACTCCTGTCGTCATGCCCACCGCACCGCAGACAACCGGAAGGAGGGGACGAGCATGAGCACCCTCGCACTCGAGATCCGTAAACACTATAAGAGCAAGCTACTTGTCTTCGTCCTTGGAATCGCATTCATCGAAGCAGTGTGGTTGGCGGGGGTCATCATGGTTTCGGCTTCCCGTTCCCCGCAAGGAGTCCAAGCGCTCAAGACATTCTCCCTGTATAACTATATGAGCATGCAGTGGTTGCTGCTCGGGCCGACCATCGCCTTCCTCGCCTCCCGTATCGCTGGCGTCGACCAGGAGGGTCGCATGGGGCAGGTGTTCCGGGCCCTGGGGGAGTCGCCGCGTCGGCAGTTCATGACCAAGCTGGCGCTGCTCACGGGGTTGGGAACTCTCATCAGCATGATCATGCTGATATCCGCCGCCTTCGTCGGGACGCAGGCAGGCCTGCTGGATTCACCGTCCTACGCGGCAGTCTTCTGGCTGATCATCGCCCTCACCATCGTGAGTGTATTCGCGATCAGCGCCGTACAGCTGGCCCTGAGCAACCTGTTCGATGGTTCCTCGGCCGGGGTGATCATAGGCGTCGTCGGAACGTTGATCACGTCTCTGGCAGGGATAGCCCTCAAGATGCCCGTGATCGGCTGGCTGCTGCCCTGGGGCCTGCTGATGGCCGGTTCGCCTCTTGAAACTCTCACACCCGGGAACTCCGCTGGCACCGACTTCGTCCTGGCCTCCAATCCTTGGCTGCTGGTTGCTCTGGCCGCCGCCGTCGCGCTGGCCTGGGCCCTCGTGTCGGCCAGGCTCATCATACGCAAGGAGGAAAACGCATGACCACGAATGCCACAGCAACCGCTATCGCTGCGCCGCGTCGTCGCATCGGCCTCGCCGCGGCCTGGCGGATCGAACGTACCAAGATCCGCACCTCGTGGTTCTTGATTGGAACCGTGATACTCGCCGCCTTCGCCCAAATCTTGGGGGCGTGGAACTACACCACCAATCTGTCCATATTCCAGGAGCAGGGGATCACGTGGGTTGCTATTTGGGCGCAGGGTGGGATCATGGTCACCACCGTCTTCATGCCCCTGCTCTACGTCGTGTTCCTGGCCCACGCCGAATCGCTCGAATACCAGACGCGCGGCTGGCAGCGAATGGTCTCGATCGACCGGATCGTTCCCGCCATGCTCGGCAAGACGCTCGTCGCTCTCGAGCTGGCTCTCATCGGCATGGCTGTCTACTACGTGGCCGCCGCGATCACCGGCCTGCTCCTTGGCTTCAACCCTGCCGACCCCACCGGACCGGGCATCCTCCTCCCGTGGGGGTTGTGCGGCGCACTGGGGGCCTGGGCCATCGGAACGGTCACCATGATGCTGGCCACGTGGTTCCGCACATTCGCCGCCCTCTCGGCGGCCGGATTGGGGGCCATCATCATCGGCATGGTGCTCACCTCGGTGGTTCCGTCACTCGCCTCGGGCTACCCCTTCACCCTCATCACCTTCGGCATGGGAGCCAGGGCAGCGTCACAGGAAGAGACGTTCACCTCTCCCATCACCATGACCGGCACGGCGATCGTCTGTTTGATCTGGGTGGCGCTGAGCGTCGTGGTGACCATTTCCAGGATCCGCCGCCGAGAGTGGTGAGAACAACATAAAATCCTTACATGGCAGACATCACCGTCCTCATTGTCGATGATCAACCGCTCATGCTGCATGCGCTGCAGACGTTCATCGAGAATGAGGACGGTGTGTCCGTTGCGGGGACCGCGGAGGACGGGGAAGCCGCCGTCGAGGCCGCGAAATCCCTCCAGCCGGATCTTGTTCTCATGGACATCAAGATGCCTCGACTCAACGGGATCGAGGCCACCCGGAAAATCGTCTCGGAGATTCCGGGAACCCGGGTGCTCGCGCTGACCACGTTCTCCACACTGGACTACGTCGTTCCGGCGCTTCGGGCCGGAGCAGCCGGTTACCTGGTGAAGGACGCCCGTCCCGACGAGATCCTCGCGGCCATCAGGAACGCAATGGACGACAGCCTCCCCCTGTCCCCGTCCGTGGTGCGCCTCATGGCGCGGCAGGTGATCGGAGGCGCCCTCGACACCCAGGCCGTCACCGGGGCGACCGCGACGGAGGTGGGGCTCGCTCCCCGCGAGATCTCGGTGCTCCAGTTCTTGGGAAACGGGCTGAGCAACCGCGAGATAGCCAAGAAGATGTACATCTCGGAGGGGTCGGTCAAGGCCTACCTGGCCAACGCCTGTACCAAGCTCGGGGTTCGAGACCGCCTCCAGGCGGTGATCCGGGGGTTCGAACTGGGCATCGTCAGCCCCCGCCTGTCAGCCGGCGAGTAACCAACGACCACACAGGACCCGCAACACCCCAGCCACCAAAGTGCTTTGTCATTACAAGTGCTTGACTTGGTGTTGCCATTGGGGTTGACTTGGTTCGGCGACGGCGATGACGCTGCCGCCACCCCCGAGAAGGAGCCTGAAGTCCATGACTGACATCGAATACACGCCAGGACCTCTCCTGGACGCCGCCCGCAACACCCCGACGGCGCTCTGGAACGATTCCTCCGACCTGGATGAGCTGCGCCAGTCCATCTCGTACGGCGGCGTCGGCGCCACCTGCAACCCGGTCATCGCCTACACCACCATCAAGAAGCACCTCGACGTGTGGGCGCCGCGCATCCAGGCCATCGCCGACGCGAACCCCACCTGGGGCGAGTCGGAGATCGGCTGGAAGGCCGTCAAGGACATGTCGCAGGAGGCCGCGAAACTCCTGGAGCCCATCTTCGACGAGCACAAGGGACGCAACGGCCGCCTGTCGGTGCAGACCGACCCGCGTTTCCACCGCGACGCCAAGAAACTCGCCGACCAGGCCGAGGAGTTCCACAACCTGGCCCGCAATATCGTGGTGAAGATCCCCGCTACCAAGACCGGCCTTGAGGCCATCGAGGACGCCACCTCGCGCGGCGTCTCGATCAACGTCACCGTGTCCTTCTCCGTGCCGCAGGCCGTGCAGGCCGCCGAGGCCATCGAACGCGGCCTGAAGGCCCGCGAGGCCGCCGGGCACGACACCTCCGAGATGGGGCCGGTCGTCACGATCATGGTGGGCCGTCTCGACGACTGGCTGAAGCACGTCGTTGCCCGCGACGGTATCTTCATCGATCCGTCGGCCCTCGAATGGGCGGGCATCGCCGCCATGAAGCGCGCCTACCAGATCTTCCAGGAGCGCGGCTACCGCGCCCGCGTGCTCGCAGCCGCTTTCCGCAACGTCAACCAGTGGGCCGAGTTCGTCGGCGGCGACGTGGTGGTCTCCCCGCCCTTCAAGTGGCAGAAGATCATCGCCGATTCCGGCTACACCGCCCGCGAACGCATCGCCGACCCCGTCGACCCGCACTACATCGCCGAGCTGGAACGCATCCCGGACTTCGTCCGCGCCTACGAGCCCGACGGCATGACCGTCGAGGAATTCGAGGAGTTCGGCCCCACCCGCAAGACGCTGCGCCAGTTCCTGGCCGCCGACGCGGACCTCGACGCCCTGGTGCGCGACATCATCGTCCCCGCACCCTGACCCGGTCCCCGGAACAAGCCGGTTTGCTGGCCTTGCACCCGGTTTGCTGGACCTGTTGCTGTTTGCCTGCGCTGTAGCGCAGGCAAACGTGAATACGCCCAGCAAACCGGCATTAGGGCCAGCAAACCGGTCTCCACGCCCAGCAGGCATCTCACTCCAAGGAAGGAAACCACATGCTGCGCATAGCAGTGATAGGCGCGGGGCGCATCGGCAAGGTCCATGCCGCCACCGTCGCCGCCCATCCCCAGGCCCGGCTCGTGCTGGTCTGCGACCCGTTCATCGAGGCCGCGAAGGCCCTCGCCGAACCCCTCGGGGCGCGCGCCTCAGCCGACGCCGCCGAAGCCTTCTCCGCCGACGACGTGGACGCGGTCGTCATCGGCTCCCCCACCCCCCTGCACGCCGAGCACGTCCTGGCGGCCGCCCGCGCGGGCAAGGCCGCGCTGTGCGAGAAGCCCGTCGCGTCCTCCGTCGAGGCGGCCCGCGCCCTCGCCGACGAACTCGCGACCTTCGAGCACCCGCCGGTGATGGTCGGTTTCCAGCGCCGCTACGACCCCTCCATCGCGAAGGCCCAGCAGCTCGCCGCCGAGGGCCGGATCGGGCGTATCGAGCAGCTCACCATCGTCTCCCGCGACCCCGCCCCGCCGTCGGCGGAGTACCTGGCGCAGTCGGGGGGCGTGTTCAAGGACATGACCATCCACGACTTCGACGAGGCCCGGTTCTTCCTGGGTGAGATCGTCTCCGTCAACGCCATCGGGCAGAAACTCGACCCGGCGCTGGCCAACGTCGACGACTTCGACGGCGCCGTCACGACCCTGCGAGCCGCCAGCGGCGCGGTCGCGATCATCAAGAACACCCGCCACTGCGCCAGCGGCTACGACCAGAAGGTGGAGGTCTTCGGATCCGAGGGCGAGGTCGTCGCGGAGAACCTGCGTGCGACATCGGTCCAGGTCAACGACGCCACAGGATCGGCCCAGCAGGAGGTCTACCTCGACTTCTTCCTGGAGCGTTACGCCGACGCCTACCGCGACGAACTCACGGCCTTCATCGACGCCGTGAACAACGACTCCCCCGTGACCCCGACCGTCGAGGACGGCGTGGCCGCGCTGGTACTGGCCGAGGCCGCAGAACGTTCCGCCCGCAGCGGACAGACCGTGGAGGTGACGAAATGAAAATCGCAGGAGCCCCGATCTCGTGGGGCGTGTGTGAGGTGCCGGGCTGGGGTTTCCAGATGAACCCCGACCGGGTGCTCTCCGAGATGGTGGAGCTGGGGTTGACGGCCACGGAGTTCGGCCCGCAGGGCTGGCTGCCCGTCGAACCGGAGGCGCGCGCGGCCGCGGTGAAGGCGCACGGCCTGACCCCGGTGGGCGCGTTCTTCCTGGCCGTGATGCACGACCCCGACCACGACCCGATCCCCGCCGTCAAGGCGGAGCTGGAGGCGTTCCGCGTCGCGGGCGGGTCGGTGCTGGTGCTGGCCTGCGACTCGGGTCGCGAGGGCTACGACGACCGTCCCGTCCTCGACGAGCAGGGCTGGGCGACGCTGTACCGCAACCTGGACCGGATCGCCGAGGTGTGTGCCGCCTCCGGTGTGACGGCGTGCGTGCACCCGCACTGGGGCACCATGATCCAGAACGCCGACGAGGTGGAGCGGATCCTCGACGAGACCGGCGTCGGGCTGTGCCTCGACACGGGACACCTGATGGCGGGCGGCGCGGACCCGGTGGACATCGTGCGCCGCCACCCGGAGCGGGTCGCGATCGTGCACGCGAAGGACGTCCACAAGGAGCTCACCGACAAGCTCCTGACCGGGGAACTCACCTGGAGCGAAGGCATCAGGGCAGAGATGTTCGCCCCCATCGGTGACGGCGACGTGGACTTCGCCACCATCGTCTCCCTGCTGAACGGGGTGGGTTTCGACGGCTACTGGGTGCTGGAGCAGGACATCATGCTCGACGAGGACCCCGCCCCCGGCGAGGGTCCCATCCACAACGCCCGCAGGTCCTTCGAGGCGTTGAAGTCCTTGGCTGGCTGAACGCCTCCACACCCTTTCCAAGCTGGTTGAACCAGCACGTGAGCGCCCCTCTCTTCTGAAGCCGGTTGAGCCGGGACGCGAGCACCCCTTCCTGAAGCTGGTTGAGCCGGGACGCGAGCACCCCTTCCTGAAGCTGGTTGAGCCGGGACGCGACGAAGGAACGGCCCGTGTCGAAACCACCCGACCACGAGTCCTCGGACACGCGCAAGAGGTTTCGACACGGCCTGCTCGCTGACGCTCACAGGCCGGCTCAACCAACTTCAAATGGGCAAAACCGGTTGGGCCGGGCCGTAGAGCGAGCGGCCCGGCCCGGTCATTTTTCCCGGTGCTCAACCCGACCCAAAAATCTGATATCATTTTGACATCACGAAGAAGGAGTCGACATGACCACCAACGTTCCACTTCCCTCCACTCCGGATGTCGACGTGCAGGAGCGCCGCGCCTGGACCATGCCCGGGCCCATCGGCCTGCTGGGAATCGTCGTGGCCGTCGGGTTGATCGCCCTCGGGATTCACCAGACCCAGGCCGAGAACCTGCCCCTGGGGCCGATCCTCATCGGGGTCGGAGCAGTGCTGCTGGCCGTCCTCGCCTCCGGGCTGTGCATCCTCAGCCCCGGTGAGGCGAAGGTGCTGGAGTTCCTCGGTTCCTACATCGGCACCGTCCGTAAACCCGGCCTGTGGTTCGTGGTCCCGTTCGTCGTCCAGAAGAAGGTCTCGGTGAAGGTCCACAACTTCGAGACCCACGAACTGAAGGTCAACGACGCCGACGGCAACCCGATCAACATCGCCGCCATCGTCGTGTGGCAGGTGGCCGACACCGCCCAGGCCAAGTACGCCGTCGAGGACCACATCGACTTCGTGCGCGTCCAGTCCGAGGCGGCGCTGCGGCACATCGCGATGAGCCACCCCTACGACAACCAGGACACCACGATCACGCTGCGCGGCGACACCGAGGTGATCGCCAAAGAGATGGCCGACGAGGTGGCGGCGCGGATCGCGCTGGCCGGGCTGCGCGTCGTCGAGACCCGGATCTCGTCGCTGGCCTACGCCTCCGAGATCGCGCAGGCGATGCTGCAGCGCCAGCAGGCCGCCGCCATCATCGCGGCCCGCGAGAAGATCGTCGAGGGCGCGGTCTCCATGGTCCAGGACGCCCTCAACCAGCTCGAGGCCGCCGACGTCGTGGTCCTCGACGACGAGCGCCGCGCCGCGATGGTCTCCAACCTCCTGGTGGTGCTGTGCGGCGACTCGCGGGCAACACCCATAGTCAACGCGGGATCGCTGTATCAGTGACCCCGAGATCCGCGGATCGGCCGGAGCGCAAACAGGTGCTGCTCCGGCTCGATCCATCCGTGCACACGGCCCTGGCGCGCTGGGCCGCCGACGACCTGCGGTCGGTGAACGCGCAGATCGAGTACCTGCTCCGCGACGCCCTGAAGCGGGCCGGCCGCCTGCCGGGCGACGCCGCTCCCATGCGCCGCCCCGGCCGCCCCCCGAAATCGGAACCCGGCTGACGCCCCTCCCGAAGCTGGTTGAGCCGGGGCGCGAGGAACGAGCGCCCCGAGTCGAAACCACCGGCAGCCGAACAACAAGCTCACCCCCAATCCCCGGACACCCGCACCATGGTTTCGACACGGCCAGCTCGCAGAGCGAGCAGGCCGGCTCAACCAGCTTCCACGCCCACGAAGCCAGATCTGTTTCACGGTCGCACGGGGTTCACCCGCGTAGGATCGAGACAGGTAGAGGAAAGGGGCAGGTGTGGAACGCAGGCGGATGGGCAGCAGCGGGGTCTCGGTCTCAACGCTGGCGCTGGGGACGATGACCTTCGGGGCGGAATCCCCGGCCGAGGAATCCTTGGCGATGCTGGACACCTACGCGGAGGCGGGCGGCAATTTCATTGACACCGCCGACGTCTACGCCGATGGCGTTTCCGAGGAGATCGTCGGCGAGTGGCTCCGCTCCCGGCCGCAGGAGATCACCCGGGAGATGGTACTGGCGACGAAGGGGCGTTTCCCCACGTCGGCGCTCGGCGGGTCGCTCGGGGCGTCGCGGCGGCACCTGCGTCGCGCGCTCACCGAGAGCCTGCGCCGTCTGCGGGTGGATCACGTCGACCTCTACATCGTGCACTCCTGGGATCCCATCACCCCGGTCGAGGAGACCATGGACTTCCTGGACCGGGCGGTCAGTGACGGCCTGATCGGCTACGGGGGCATCTCCAACTACCTGGGATGGCAGGTTCAGCGGGCCGTGCGGGCCTGCGACGCGCGGGGACTGCGCCGCCCCGTCATGCTGCAGCCCTCGTACTCGCTGCTGCGCCGCGAGGCCGAGTGGGAGATGCTGCCCTCGGCCGCAGACGCGGGACTGGGCGTGATGGCGTGGTCGCCGCTGGCGGGCGGCTGGCTGACGGGCAAGTACTCCCGCGGCGGCGTCCCGGCGGGCGCCACCCGGCTGGGCGAGAACCCGCAGCGCGGCATCGAGGCCTACGACCGGATCGCCCGCGACGAGCGCACGTGGGAGATCCTCGACGCCCTCCGGCAGGTCGCCGCCGACAACGACACCACCCCGGCGAACGTCGCACTGGCCTGGGTGGTCGCGCAACCCGGCATCACCACCGCGATCCTCGGCGCCCGCACCGTCGAGCAGTTGCGGGCGAACCTGGCCGCGGCATCACTCACCCTCGCGCCGGAGCACCTGGCCGATCTGACCGCCATCTCCACCCCGCGAACCGGCCCGTGGCCGTACGGCCCCGACGGCGTGACCCAGCGGTCGCGGGGAGTCGACGAGGGATAGCTCCCCGAGGCCGGTTGAACCGGGCCGCGAGCCCCATCCCGAAGCCGGTTGAGCCAGCACGTGAGCGCCAGCGAACGGCTGAGTCGAAACCCCCGGCACCCAAAGGCCAGACCCCGACCACGGTCACCATGGTTTCGACACGACCAGCTCCTTCGTCGCGGGTCGGCTCAACCAACTTCCGCACCCTCAGGCCGCAGGACACCGAGGAGCACCAGGACCAGCAGCAGCTGCACGACCCCCATACCGCCCCACAGCGCGTGGGGCCACATGAAGCTGTCCAGCACCAGGCATTCGCCCGCGATCCACCCGGTCATCACCGTCCCGGCGAGCGCATGCCCCAGCGGAAGCCATCGCCTCATCCGCAGATGGACGACGACGGCGGCCCATTGGAACCCGCCGACGACGACCCCGAGGAGCAGGGCGGCCAGGACGTACCGGCCCGCGAACACCGTGTCGTCGAGCAGCGGGGCGAACCACTGCGGCGCGACCAGCAGCTCAACCGCCCCGAGCAGCGTCGAGAGAATCTGGAAGACGGCGATCCCCAACAGGCACCCCTGAACGACCCTCACGGCCGTCTCCTCCCCCTCGCCCGGCCGGCACCCACCGAGTGGGTTCTCCGGAAATGCTCCAGATGGAGGTCCAGCAGGCGCTGCGCCTCGGGTTCCCTGCCGGGCTCCTCCGCCGCCACCAGGATCGCCAGGATCGGCCCCCAGAAGGCCAGGGCGAGCGCCTCCGGGTCGGCGGGACGGAACTTTCCCTTGCGGATGAGCTCGGCGAAAACGGCCGCCTGGAAGGCCAGCGGACGTTCCACGGTCAGTTCGCGCAGCAGCCGCGCGGCCTCCGGGGTGCGGTACTGCTCGAGGGTGAGCACGCGTCGCGCGGCGACGATTCCCGGGTCGTGCAACCAGACGTCCAGGAATCCGGCCGCGGCGGCTCCCAACTGTTCGAGGGTGATCATCTCGTAGACGGGCACCGCATTCTGCGGGTCACCCAGCGGCACGCCGAAACGCCTCGCCACCGCCATCAGGCGTTCGTCGATGCGCGCCAGCACCGCGTCGAGCACGGCCTGTTTGCTGCTGAAATGGTTGTAGACGGAACTCTCCTTGATGCCCACCGCAGTGGCGAGATCGCGCACGGAGGTGCCCGCGAATCCGTCGATGGCGAAACGCTCCTGTGCGACGTCCAGCAGGGCGGATCGGGTGTCGCGACGCATGAATCAACTCCTGGCCTCTGGATGCGGTTCCGGCACTGGCAGTTCCTTCGTCGCAGCCCGGCTCAACCAGCTCCGAGAGGACGGTCCCACACAACCTTTGACTAACACTTGTTAGTTTAATGTGCAGAGGGTGCACAACATCCACAACCGCAATCCGCGAGACGAAACCGGGCCGGGCGCCCCGAAGGACCCACCCGACCCGGTTGCAGAAAAGATAGAGGAGTTGGATCAGCCGGCATCACCAGCGATCGGGGAGTCGTGCCAGACCACCACCGACCACGGCTGCACCTGTGTCTCGCCGTCGAGGATCATTCCCTCACCCTCGGGCCAGGAGTTGTCGGCGGGTTCGGCCCAGGCCCCGGTGTCGATCAGCCGCCGCCACACCCTTCCCTCGGCGGGGACCGGCGCGTTGAACCCGACCTCCGCGTCGGCCATGTTGATCATCATGAGGAAGTTGTCTCCGGGCGAGTTGATGTAGACGCTGAGCGCCCGGTCCCCGTCCTGCGGATGCTCCTCCAGCGACGGGGTGTGGAACAGGTAGGACACGTCGCGATCGTCGGGCACCAGGTCGCCGTAGTACTTCTGCTGCAACGTTTCGTGCCGTTGCCGCAGGTTCGCCAGGAACCTGGTGAACCGGAACAACCCGTTGACGCCCGGTTCCGTCTCGAAGGTCCCGAGGTTGTCGTGGTACGACGCATCCGTCACGCCGGGCGCCACCGGCACCTGCTGCGGGGCGTTGGTGGGGATCATGGCGTAGTTGTTCCACATCGCCACCGAGTCGATCTCCCACGGGTTGTTGTTGCCGTTCTGGGTACGACCGAACTCGTCGCCCGCGACGAACATCGGCACCCCGCGCGACAGGTACAAGATGGTCAGGAAATTGCGGATCCGCTGCCGCCGCAGCTCCCGCGACCCCCCGGAGTCCCACGACAGGTTGCCGTCCGAACCGCCATCGGAGGGGCCGAACGGGTAGGGCTGGCCGTTGTTCTTCTCCTGATAGCTGACCAGGTCGGCCATGTTGAAGCCGTCGTGGGCGTCGATGAAATTGATGGTCTTCTGGGGTCCGCCGTTGTCGGCGAAGTGCTCGTGGTCACCGTTGACGACGTCCAGGAACTCGATGGTGTTGCCGTCGCCCTTGGCGAAACGACGCACCGCGTCACGGTAGCGACCATTCCACTCGGCCCAGCCCTGCGGGAAGTTTCCGACCTCGTATCCCCACAGGTCCCATGCCTCCGCGATGACCTCGATGTGCTTTTCCTCGGCGAACTCGGCGATGGCGGTCAACAGCGGATGGTCGGTGAAGAAGCGTTTCTGGTTGTCCCAGTCCTCGCGGTCGGCGTCGTTCGGTTTGCGACCGAGCACCGTCGCCAAGTCGAACCGGAAGCCGTCGGCCCCCATCTCGACGGTCCAGTGCTCGAGCGAGTCGAGCACCAGCTGCTGGGCCACGGGTGAGGAATAGTTGAGCTGGTTGGAGGTGCCCGTCGCGCCGTCAACCAGCGCGTGTGACGCCGTCATCACGTAGTACTCCGCCGCGGCGAACCCTCCAAGAGAGGTGAATCCGACGGTGTTCGGGTCGCCGCCCCAGTTGCCGCCCTCCGCGGTGTGGTTGTAGACGACATCCAGGTACACCTCCAGCCCGGCCTCATGGAAGGCGGCCACCATCTGCTGGAACTCGCGCGTCGGCCCGCCCAGCGACTTGTCGTAGGCGTATTTGCGGTTGGGAGCGAAGAACGACAGGGTCATGTAACCCCACGAGTTCGTGTGTCCCTCGCGTGCGGATTCGGACTGGTTGGTCTCGTGGATGGGCAGCAGTTCCAGGGTGGTGATACCGAGGGCCTTCAGGTAGGGCGCCATCATCCCGACGCCCCGGTAGGTGCCCAGGTACTCCTCGGGTATGTTCACCACGTCCTCGAAACCCGGTTCCCTGCTGAGCAGCGTGCCGAGTTCAACGATGGAGGGGTGCCCGACCAGCTGCGAGACCGAGGCCTCGTAGATGGCGGCCTTCTCGCCGGGCAGCTTCGGTTTGGTGAAGGCCGGGCTGGTGGGTCGCAGGATCACACCCTTGGGGGCGATGTGAGCGGTGTCGGCCTCGCGGCGGGGCGCGCCCCGGTAGTCGTCCGGGCCGGTGCCGAAGGCGCCACCGTCGAGCCCGGTCTCCAGGATCGCGTCGGAGTAGACGGTGTGGGTGATCTCCCGGGCGTAGGGATCGAACATCACCTTGTTGGGGTTGAAACGGTTGCCGTGCTCGTCGATGTCGGTGATGAAACCGGCTGAGCTGCCGGGCCTCCATGCGGGGTCCCAGGGCCAGTTCCCACCCCAGACGCGGAAACCGTACAGGTCGCACTCGGAGACACCGCGCACGCGGGCCCGCCAGACCCCGTCGGGGCCCTCCGACATCAGGAAGGATGCGACGGAGTCGGCCCCTAGGGCCTGGGGGAAGAATTCAAGCTGAATCCGGCTGGCATCAGGGGCGTAGACCGCGAAGGTGGCACCATCGTCGGTGAGGTGTGCACCGAGCGGCCACTCGGCGTGCCCCCAGTTCTCGGGCTGCACAGGAGCCATACAGGAAACGTCCATGTGAGACATCATTACATGCGGCTCCGACGGTTTCGGACACTCAGGCCCGAAATCCCCTCGGATCGGGCCGGCCACGCACACCGACGTCCCACCTCTGGACGCGGTCACCCCCTGAGCCGCTAGAGTTGTGCGTGGTTTTCCATAGAAAGGCTTGCGCGTATGAGCGACCAGTATCCACCCCAGCAACCTGGTTTCCAACCTCAGGGTGGGCCAACGTCCCCCAACCCGTATGACCCGTCGAGTCAGCAGGCCTCACAGCCCTACGGCCAGCCGACGCCCAACCCCTCCTACGGCCAGCCAACACCCAACCCCTCCTACGGCCAGCCGGCCGCACAGCCCTACGGCCAGCCCGCCGCACAGCCCTACGGCCAGCAGGCCCCCAGCCCCTACGGCCAACCGGCCGCACAGCCCTACGGTCAGCCGACGCTGCAGCCCTACGGCCAGCCGGCCGGTCCCTACGGCCCCCCCGGCTCCCAGCGTCCCGGCGCCGCCACCGGGGCCTCCGTGCTCGGAATCGTCAGCGGCAGCCTCGGCATCATCCTCGGTTTCATCTACATCGCCGCCCTTTCCGCCATCCAGGCCGTGGCCAGCGCGTTCGGGGCCAGCGGGGGCCTGTACCTCCTTCTCCGCTATGTTGATGCCTTCGGCACGTTCCTCGTCGCCGTCGCCCTCCTGGTGAGCGGCATCATGTTCCTCAAGGGCAAGGGATACCCCGTGCTGCTCTACGGCGCCTTCGCACAGGCCGCCCTGGCCCTGATCAGCCTGATCAGCAGCCTGATGAACAAGTACGCCAACACCAACGGGCTCACCTACCTTAGCCCCGTCATCGGTTTGGGTCTGGCCGGTTTCACCATCTACCTGATGTTCACGCCCGTGGCGAAGCAGTGGAAGAAGTAGGCGATCAGAATCCACTCTGACTTCTTTCTTGGCTGCGCCGGACCAGGATCCGGCGCAGCCAAGAATTTTTTGGGAGCGGGCGAAGTCGTCACAATCATGTCTGTAGCAACGCGGAAAGGCCGAGACGCATGACCGAGCAGTATCCATCTGATCCGGCATTCCCGGGTCCTGAATACCAGCCCCACCAAGCGCCTCACCAGCCCGGAGAGGTGCCATCGGACCAGGGCCAACCACCTGGGTATGCCCACCCCACGATATGCAGTGGCCCCAACCGTACGGGCAGTCATACGGCCAGCAGGCACCCCAGCCCTACGGATCCGTATACGGCCTGGTGCCGCAGAAACCGAGTCGCCCCGGCAACGTGACGGCCGCGTCCGTACTGGGAATCGTCAGCGGCGGATTGGGTATCTTCGTGGGTATTTTCGCGATCACCTTCACGTCCGGTTTTCATAGCCTGGTGACGGCTTTCGGCACCTCGTCGGGTCTTTCAGTTCTGCTCGTGCTCTCCTACGTCGAGGCGTTCGGCACCTTCATCACCGCCGTCGCCCTCCTGGCAAGCGGGATCACCTTCTTCAAGGGCAAGGGAGGCACCGTACTGCTCATCGGCGCCGTCTCACAGGCCGCGATGGCCATGCTTTTCCTGATGATCCTGTTGCTGATTCCGCAGCTTCTGGATTTTGGTAGTCTCCCGAGCAGAGGGATTCAATCCGTACCATCGGGCATCAACGGGCTCACCCTGTTTGCCGCGACCGTCGGACTGGGTCTGGCGGGTTCCATCATCGGCCTGCTGTTCTCGCCAACCGTCAGGTCTTGGCAAAGATAGCCGAGGCCTGGATGCCGTACGCAGATCCGAGGGGTGATCAACCTCACAAACCGGTACGGTGTGCACTGAAATGTGGACCCATCAGAAAGGCTCGCGAATGAGTTACGCAGATTCTTCCGACCCGCAGCCTCCGGGCCCAGATTTCCTGGCCGCCCCGCCGTTCCAACAGCCCGGCCCGCCCCAAGACTCACACCCCGCGCCGCCGCCCGCCGCTCCTCACGGCCAGCGGCCCGGCCATCAGGCCCAGTTCTACGCCCCGATGCCCCAGAACACGGCGCCGTCCTGGCAGGTTCCGCCCCTGTACGGGGCGCATCCCCAACTCGGCGGCCCGAAACGCCCTGGGCCGGCGACCGCCGCAGCCGTACTCGGAATCATCGGTGGTTCCCTGGGGCTGTTTCCAGCGATCATCGTCCTTCTCGCCGCCGTCAAGGTGCGCGAAACGGAAAGCGCTGCCGGATCCGCTGACATCACATTCATCATTTTGTTCACCCTGGGTCTGGCGACCACCGTCACCGTGATCACTCTCCTCGTCACCGGGATCACGTTTCTCAAGGGAAAAGGCTACGCGGTGCTGCTGTCCGCCGTCATAGCACAGCTCGCGCTTGCGGCTTTGTACGTGGCGATCATGCTGCTGGCCCTCGACTCGATCATCCAGTCGATGCGAAACAGGAGTTCGGAGACCGGGGCCTTGGTGTTCATCATCTTCTGCATACTGATCGGCCTGGGGATGGCTGTCAGCAATCTGGTTCTGTTGTGCAAACCCGCAACCCGGCAATGGGCGAAGCAGGTTTCCTGAGGCCGTCCACGAGACCTACAGCAGTCCACGGGCATGGATGACCTTGAGGAGTTGTACAATTGCGGCAATGGATTCGCCCATGAAAGGTGTATTGACATGACCTCGGGGTCTCCCGATCCAAGGCAGCCGGATACTTCTTTCACGGAATACCCGCCATACCCACAGGCCGATCCCCCTCGCCAATACGAATACCCCGTACCCCCGTCGGGCCCTCACAACCAGTACTCCAGCATTTTCCAGCGCCCGACACCCCCCGAGCAGATGCCATTTTCACTTGCAGGAAACCAGCCCTTGCACGGGACCGCGAAACAGTCCGCAATCGCCAGAAATGCCGCCATTACCGGGATCATCGATGGGGGAGCGGCGCTCTACGGCACAGGTTTCACCATAGTTCTGACCGACGTCAACATGACGACAATGCAGATAACGCCAAGCATCACCTCATTGCTCGCCATCGCACTGGGATCCCTCATTACCGCCGGCCTTCTAACCGGGGGGATTTTCTTCCTGCGAGGACGCGGATACAAGACGCTGCTATCCACGGCCATCTGTCAGCTCCTTTCTGCGCTGTGCAACATTATAATAGCATTTACTACGGCATTTGATGGCATAAGAAAAGGATCCGCATTCGACGGCAATAGCCTGCTTTACAGGGTCTTCACTGAACCCTTTGGCCCGTTTGGACTCGCGCTTTCCTTCAGTATTATTGCCCTGTTGCTCATGTGGCAGTGGGAACGACGGGCCTCCCGCTCCTCCCAAGCCATGCCGACAACCACGGGACAGCCTCACCAGTACCCGTTCACCTGACAGCACAGCCTCCAGCCGGAGGGTCCGGCCGACGCCACCCTCATCCCCCTCCTGCCCGCGTCCCGGGAAGCCGCTTTCCCGGGACGCTTTTGTTGTGCCATCCCGGGACTATCCTTGCCCCGTGTCTGATCGCCGTTTGATGTTCGTCCATGCCCACCCCGACGACGAGTCATCGCAGTCGCCCGCCACCATGTCGCGTTACGTCGACGAGGGCGCCCGGGTGACACTGGTCACCTGCACGCTGGGCGAGCTGGGTGAGATCCTGGTGCCCGAATGGGAGCACTACACCCCCGAGGAGCTGGGCGCGAAACGCGTGGATGAACTCGCGAAGGCGCTCAAGATCGTCGGCGTCACCGACCACGTGTGGCTGGGAGGCAAGGGCAGGTACCACGACTCCGGCATGGCCACCGACGACGAGGGCCGAGCGATTCCCCGCGACGAGCTGCCCGACGGCGCGTTCTGGGCCGCCGACCTGCTGGAGGCCTCCAACCACCTCGTCGCCCTGATCCGCGACCGCCGACCGCAGGTGATCGCGACCTACGACCAGAACGGCAACTACGGCCACCCCGACCACATCCAGGCGCACCGCGTCACCATGTACGCCACGATGCTGGCGGGGGTGCCGTCGTACCGGCCGGACCTGGGAGAGCCGTGGCGGGTGAGCCGGGTGCTGTGGATCAGCCCCAACCCGCAGGCGTGGAGCAAGGCCGCGGAGAAGGCCCACGAGTTGGGCATGCCGCTGCCCGAGGGCATGGACGAGGAGGCCATGCGCCGCCGCTTCGCCATCGACCCGCGTCACATCGCGGCGGTGATTCCCTACGAGGGTCGCGCCGACCTGTGCCAGGCCGCCCTGGAGGCCCACCGCAGCCAGGTGGACCCGGAGAATCCGCTGTGGAAGATGTTCCGTTTCATGCGCACCGTGGAGGGGACGGGCGAGGCCTACCGCCTGGCCGCAGGGGTACCCTTCCCCGGCGACGGCCCCGCCGACGACCTGTTCGCGGGTCTCGACGTCTGAGGGGTTCCCGGGACGGGATTGCTGCCGATGCGGCAAATTCGTCTTTCAACTGCTAGCCTCCGCCTTGGAGCTGGTCCATCGAGGGCATGGGAACCCGGTGCGAATCCGGGACTGACGCGCAGCGGTGACGGTGACAAACCTGCGACTCACGCCACTGGGGAAACCTGGGAAGGCCACAGGCGAGGAAGATCCGAAGTCCGAAGACCGCAGCTTCGTTTTATCGGCTGAGAGCCTCGCGAACAGGCTCGTGGACACTGGAGCTTCTTTGGCAAGCCTGAAAACAGCTCGCAGGGTGCTGAAACGCCTCACCCTGCCCATCGTCGTCGTGGTGCTGGCGCTCACCGCAGTGAGCATCATCCACTCCGTCAACATCGGCTCCGAGGCTCTCGATCAGGACGCCATCTGGCAGGTGATCGTCAGCAGGTTGCAGGGAGTCAGCAGCGGGAACAAGGCCGTCGAGATCATCGTCTGGGACCTGCGACTCCCCCGGGCGCTGCTGGCGGTTGTCGTCGGCGCGGGGCTCGGTATCGCGGGCTGCGCGATGCAAACCTTGGTGCGCAACCCTCTCGCCGACCCCTATCTGCTCGGCGTCTCCTCGGGCGCCTCCGTCGGCGCCACCGCCGTGATCACCTTCGGCATCCTGTCCGGTTTCGGGCTGTGGTCGACGTCGATCGGGGCGCTGTTCGGCGCCCTGGGGGCGGCGCTTGCCGTCTACCTGGTGGCCATGGCCCAGGGTGGCCTCACCCCGATCCGGCTGGTCCTGGCCGGGGTGGTGCTCTCCTCCGCCTTCTCGGCCATCGCGAGTTTCCTGGTTTTCAAGGGGCCCGACCCGCGCGCCGCGCAGTCGGTGCTGTACTGGCTGCTCGGCAGCGTCTCCGGCGCCCAGTGGGACCGGCTCCCGCTCGCCACCGGCGTCGTCTTGATCTGCCTGGTGCTGCTCCTGCTCGGCAGCGGCTGGCTCGACGCGCTGGCCTGGGGACCCGACGCCGCCGCGGCCCTCGGAATCCCCGTCGGCGTGCTGCGGCAGGGACTCTTCCTGCTGCTGGCGGTGCTGGTCGGGGTGCTGGTGGCGGTTTCCGGCGGCATCGGTTTCGTCGGCCTGGTCATCCCGCACCTGTGCCGCATGGTGGTCGGTTCCCTGCACCGCCGGCTGCTTCCCGTCGCCGCCGCCGTCGGCGGGCTGTTCCTGCTGTGGGTCGACGTGCTCTCCCGAGTCATCGTCGCCCCCGCCGAGGTGCCGCTCGGCGTGGTCACCGGCCTGATCGGCGCGCCGGTCTTCCTGATCGTCATGGGTCGCCGCAACTACGGATTCGGAGGTGGCTCGTGACCGCGCTCAAGGCCGACAACCTCGCCTGCTCCATCGGGCGGCGGGTGATCGTATCCGGCATCGATCTCGACGTGCAGCCCGGCACCATGACGGCCCTGGTCGGGGTCAACGGCGTCGGCAAGTCCACCCTGATGCGGGTGCTGGCGGGCATCAGGCCCGCGACGACGGGTCACGTGGAGATCGACGGCAGGGATCTCTCCCGGCTCCGCCCGCGGGAACGGGCGCGGCTGATGGCCTTCGTCGCTCAGGAGGAGGCCGCCCCCGAGGACCTCTCGCTCTCCGAGATGGTCGCCCTCGGGCGGCTGCCGCACCTGATGCCCTGGCAGGTCGGCGGCTCCAACGAGAAACGCATCGTCGCCGAGTGCCTGGAGATGGTGGGATTGGCGCACCTGGCCGACCGGCGCTGCGGGCACCTCTCCGGCGGCGAACGGCGCCGCGCCATGCTCGCCAAAGGCCTGGCGCAGGGCACCGACCTGTTGCTGCTGGACGAACCCACCAACCACCTCGACGTGCACCACCAGCTGCACCTGCTGCAGACCATGCGAGCCACCGGCCGCACCATCGTCGCCTCGATCCACGACCTCGACTTGGCCATGGGCTGGTTCGACCGGATCGTGATGCTCGCCGACGGGGGGATCCACGCCGCCGGGACGCCCGAAGAAGTCATGACCGCCGTGAACCTGGAGTCCGCCTTCAAGGTGCGGGCCCGGCAGGTCCCGGCGGTCGGCGATGGGGTGCAGCACCTCGTCATCGACGGCCTCGTGCCGCCCGAACCGATCGATCCAGAACCCTAAGGAGACCACATGATCACCCGCCGCGCCCGGGCAGTCGCCTGGCTGACCCTGCCTCTCATCGCCCTCAGCGCCTGTTCCTCCCCCACCCAGCCGACCACTTCCAGCAGCGGTTCGGCCGGGGGTTCCGGGCAGGTCACCGTCACCAACTGCGGCAAGGAGCTGACCCTCCCCTCCCAGGCGAAGAAGATGTACGTCAACGACGGCAACATCATCGCCCTCGCGCTGGCGGCCGGGGGTGCGAAGGAGATCACCGCGGTCAGCAGCATGGGCCGCGACGTTCCGATCCTGAAGGCCAAGTACGGTGCCGAGACCGTCGACGGCCTCAACGACGTCGCCAAGGATTACCCCACCCTCGAGTCGATCCTCGCCAACAGCCCCGACCTGGTGGTCGCGGGCTGGAACTACGGTTTCTCCGAGGGCAAGAACCTGACCCCCGACATCCTGTCCGAGAAGGGCATCCCCTCCTACCTGCTTACCGAGTCGTGCCGCCAGGAGGGCACCACCAAACGCGGCATCGTCGACCCGTGGGAGGCGGTCCGCACCGACATCACCAACCTCGGCACCATCACCGGGCACAGCGATGTCGCCAAGACGGCCGTCGACGACATGGACACCCGCCTGAAGGCTGTCCAGGGGGCCGCGCAGCCCGAGAAGAAGCCCGTGGTGTTCCTCTTCGACACCGCCAAGGACAACGTGCTCACCAGCGGCAAGTACGGCGCCCCTCAGGCGATCATCGAGGCCGCGGGCGGGGTGAACGCCACCGCCGACGTCGAGGACACCTGGACCAACGTGAACTGGGAACGCCTGGCCACCGCCAATCCCGACGTCATCGCCCTGGTGGAGTACCCCGCACAGTCCTATCAGGAGAAGATCGACGCGCTGAAGTCGCACCCGGCCACCAAGGACCTCACCGCGGTGAAGGAGGAGCGTTTCGTCAACCTGCCCTACGCCATGTGGACCGAGAGCCCCCTCAACATCGACGCCGCCGAGTACCTGCGCAAGGCCTTCGAGAAGCACGGCCTGGCCCCGGCCTCCGACGTGTCGACGCACCTCGAGATGCCCGCCGACCTTCCGGGACGCGACAAACTGTCCTGAGAATCTCCGGCACGGAACCCCCGGCCCCGCCACCCACCCGGTTCTTCTCCCGGTACGCTCCGGGTGGGAAGGACAGGGGCAGTGATGACCATCTCCAAAGCGCTCGACCTCGACCGTGACGGCTGGAACGACGAGGCCGTCGAGGCCATCCGGAGTCACCAGCACAACATGCTGAACGGCGGGTCGCTGGACGAGATCGTCGAGGGGTTCCGCGCCGAGGCGCGCATCCAGCGCCACCGCGGCGAGGCCGGCGCTCTCGCCCGGGCCTGCGACTCGGCCCGGCAGGCCGTGCTGCTGGGCCGGCTGCCCGCCGCGTCGCGGGAACTCGCGGTCCCTGCATGCCTGGAGTTGGCGGCCTGCCGGATCAGGCGCGGTGACCCGGCGGGCACCCAGGCCATCGCCGGGTTCACGACCCACCCCGACGCCGGGATCGCGGGCTGGGCTTGGCGGCTGCTCGGGGAGGCCGCCCTGCTGGCCGAGCGCCCCTTCGAGGCGGTGGCCGCCCTGTTGAACGCCATCGCCGAGAACCAGCGCGGCAAGGACAAACACCACGAGGCTGGCACCCGCGTCCTCCTGTTGCTGGCCTTCAGCCGGGCCGGTCACCTGGAGGACGCCGACCGGCTCTCGTTCCGGTACGGCGCGCCCTCGGATGCGCCGCAGGGTCTGCTGGGGATCCGTTTCCTGCTGGCCCGGGCGGAGCACGAACACCGGTCGGGACGCATCGGCGAGGCCCTGGGGACCCTGGAGGTCGCGGAAACCCGCCTCGGGGCAACCTCCGGGCTCGGCGTGCTGCGTCGCGAGCTCCTCACCATCCGCGCCGGCTGCCTCGACGACTGGTGCCAGCCCGACGAGGCGGACCGGCTCCGCGCCAAGGCCGGGAAACTGCCCCTGCCCGCCCATCTGGCTACCTCGGCGAACGCGTCGCAGACCCTGCGGGATGCGCAGGACGCGACCCGCTGGCTGGGCGAGATCCCGCACCCCGGGGCGAGCACGAGAACCGACCCGCAGGCCGTGGCTGCGCTGCTGCGGGACCTGGCGGCGCTCCCACAGCGAAAACCGGACCACGCGGCGGTGGTGTGCCGGCTCCTGGACTCGCTGGCGGGCCGCCCGGGCCTTGAACGCGACGAGGCGCTGCTGCTCCTGGAGGCGGGTTCCCTCCTGGCCGAGAGCGGACCCGAACACCGCGTCGCCGCCGAACGGCTGCTGCGTCGCGCCCTGGTGCGCCTGGAATTCCTGGAGGGCGCCGAGCAGTGGTTGGCGCAGGCACGCGTCACGCTGGGGCAGCTGCTGCCCGATTCCGAACGCGACCAGGCCCTCGACCTGCTGGTGCGGGGCATCCAGGGCCTCGACGAACAGCGCTTCCAGATGCTCAACCGCAGCCACCGCGACGGCTGGCTGACCCGCCGGGAACACCCGGCGATCGCGAGGGCCATCGAACTGGCCAGCGGAACCGACGCCGCCTTGGCCGCGGACCTGATCACCTTCTCCCGGGTCGCGGGGGTGCTGGTGCCCCAGGACGACCGGCAGGTGCCGCTGGTTCCCGTCCCGAGGCTGCGTTACATCGACGGCACCGAGTCGCGGCTGGGTTCGGCGGGGTCGTGCAATTTCCTGTGATCCGGAGCCGGGTCACCGGTACCGGGCCAAGCGGTTCCTCAGAGGTCGCAGGAACAACAGTTCCAGCCCCAGGGTGAGGGCCGCCATCACCGCCGACAGAGCGAACACGTCGGCGGTTTCCAGGTTGGTGCGGGCCTGCTGCACCTCCGCGCCCAGGCCGGTGGTGGTGCTGAGCAGCTCGGACATCACCGTCAACCGGATCGACTGCCCCACCGCGACGGTCACCGCCGACAGCACCGGCGGCACCACGGCCGGGATGATCACCCGCCGCACCGTGCCCCACAGGCCGAAGCGGAACAGCCTGGCCATTTCCAGCAGGTCGGGATCGACGTTGGTGACGGCGTCGCGCAGGCTGGTGACCAGCAGCGGCATCGTCACCAGCGCGACCACCAGCAGCACCACCGACGGGCTGGGGCCCAGCCACAGCATCCCGACCACGACGATCACGATCGGCGGGATGGCCATCAGCAGCTGAGTCCAGGACGCGGTCAGTTCCTCGACGGGCCGCCAGGTGCCCGCGGCCCAGCCCCAGGGCAACCCGATCAGGCAGGCGATCCCCAACCCGCCCAGCGCCCGCTGGAGGGTGAGCAGCACCCCGGTGCCGAGTTCCTCGTCGCGGATCAACCCCAGCAGCGCCTCCCAGGTGGCTGCGGGCCCGGGCAGGACGTAACGGGGCTGGCTCCACGACGCCGCCTCCCAGGCCAGCAGCACCAGGGCGAGTCCCACCCACCACAGCAGCACGACCCGCCAGCGCGGCGCCTTGTTCTCGGCTGGGTTCACCTGGGGTCGGCCAGGTAGAAATCGTCGGCGGGCATCTTGCCCCCGACGATGTCGGGGCTGAGGGTGGTCAGGCGCGTGTAGAAGTCCTCCAGCTCGGTTTTGGCCTTCTGCGCCGGCACCATTTCGAGCTGGAGCCGCGGGATCACGTTCTTGACCACGGCCTCCGGCACCTCGGTCTTCGCGGTGATCGCCGCAACCGCTTTCTCGTCGAGGGCGTTGACCTTCGCGACCGCCTCCTCCAGTTCGTTGAGCACACCGGCGACGAGCGCCTGGTTGGAGTCGACGAGCTTCTGGGGCATCACCACTCCGGCCATCGGGAAACGCGCCTGGCCGCCGGTGACCTTGGCCCACACCTCCTGCAGGTTGGCGGTGCGGTCCAGGTTCTTGCCGGACTGTTTGGCCTGGTTCTGCGCGACGGTGGCGACGTGCTCGGGCAGCACCGCGTATTCCACCTGCCCGGACATCAGGGCCTTCACGAGCTCCGGTGCCTGGTCGTAGGGCACGACCTCGATGCCCTCATCTCCACCCTCGAGGGGGATGCTGCTCTGGGTCATCAGGTAGCGGAAGACCAGGTCGGGCATGTTGTTGGGCATCGGGACGCCCACCTTCTTGCCCTTCAGCCCCTCGATGCCCTGCGCCGACGACCCCTCCGGGCCGAGGATGTAGAGCATCCCCCACACGGTCATCGCGACCAGCCGGATGGGAAGGCCCTTGTTGAACAGGTTCGCCGAGGCGTAGGAGGGGGTGGCCACCAGGTCGGTCTCACCGTTCACGACCAGCGATTTCATCACGTCGACGCTGGCCCAGTTCTGCACGTCGGTCTTCCCGACGAGACCGTCGAGTTTGCCGAATGTCCCGAAGGAGGCCATGGGGGCCATGAACGCGAGGGTGGTGGGAACGTGGACGCGCAGGGTTTCCAGTTTCGAGGCGGACGTTGAACCCTCCCCCGCGGGCTTGCCACCGGAGCAGGCCGCCAGGCCCGCGCTGCCGAGCAGGCCGAGTCCGGTGAGGGTGAACAGGGATCGACGTTTCATGATGTCTCCTTGTCGGGGGTGGATTCTTCGGGATCAGGGACGGGGTCGGTCTCGGCGGTGAGCCGCCAGGTGCCGGGCGGCCCGTCGAGGTGAAGGTGGAGGTGGGAGACGTCGTCGGCCTCCTCGGGGTCGTGGGTGACCCACACCGTCACGACCTCCTGTTCTGCGAGCAGCTGCACGAGATCGGTTCGCAGGGCCGTGGCCAGGGGTTTGTCGAGGGCGGAGAACGGTTCGTCGACGAGCAGCAGGGTGGGGTTGGTGGCCATGGCCCGCGCGATCGCGACCCGCTGCCGCATGCCGCCCGACAGCTGCCGGGGATACAGGTGGGTGGCCTGCTGAAGGTCGACGCGGGCCAGCCACTGCTGGGCGATCAGGTCCGGGGTTTCACCGCCGACCACCAGGGCGACATTGCGGTGGGCGCTGTACCAGGGCAGCAGCCGGGGTTCCTGGAAAACCTGCGCCAGCCGCCCCTCGGGCCGCGTCACCGACCCGCGGTCGCAGGGGCTGAGACCCGAGATGGCCTTCAGCAGCGTGGTTTTTCCCGCCCCGGAGGCTCCCGTCACGGCGAGGGTCTGTCCGGGCGCGACCACCACGTCGAGGCCGTCGACAAGGGTGTTGCCGCCGCGGATCAGGGTGACGTCGTCGAGGACGAGGTCGGTGGTCATCGGGTGCCCGCCGCGCCGGGTTTGCGGGCGAGGATGACGATGCCGCCCATCAGTTTCCCCTGGAGCTGGAATCCCTGCCGCATCGCCTTGAGCCGGTCGCTGGCGCCGGGGAGTCGGCGGGCGTTGTTCCAGAACCGCAGCGCACCCCACAGGCCCTCGTCGGAGACGATGCGCCGGGGTTCGAGAAGGTGGAGGGGGGCGCGGTCGTGCCATTCGGCTTCGAGCCCGTGGGTGGCGAGCAGTTCCTTCCAGCCCTCCAGGGTCAGGGGCCGGGCACCGACCTTGATGACGCGGGAGAGCTCCCGGCGGGCGGTTTCGCGTTCCTCGTCGGTGTGGTCGGGCAGCCACGCCATTTCGTGGATGGCGTAGCGGCCCCCGGGACGCAGCAGCCGCGCGGCCTCCGCGACGATCGCGTTCTTGCCCGCGTCGTCCTGGATGGTGAGCATCGCCTCGCCGACGACGAGGTCGGCGCAGGCGTCTTCGAGTCCCGTTTCGCGGGCGTCGGCGACGACGTAGTCGGCCCGGGGGTGTTTCTTCAGGATGTTCTTGACGGCGTCGCGGCCCTCCGGGTTGGGGTCGACGCCCCGGTAGGACCTCGGGTTGGCGCGCAGCAGCACCTCGGCGGTGGCGCCGACGCCGGGGCCGAGCTCCACGATGTCGTCGTCGCCGGCGGGTTTCGCCTGTTCCAGCAGTTTCGCGGTGAGGGCACGCCCGCCGGGCCTGAGGATGCGTTTGCCCAGCTTCGCCAGAAGCCAGTGGCCCTGCATCCGCCCGGCTTCTGGACCCGACCGTTCCCCCTTGACTCCCGCCTGTTTCGATTCCGTGCTCATGCTCACCTTTCACACGACTCGGGCATGAGCGTTGAGCGTAACCCACCCTCACCTATTTCCGTAAGGGGGGCATGCTGTTATTCTTGCCGGCGCGGGGGATCCGCGTCGCGCGACCACCGAATGTGTCGCGGATCACCTCGCACCAAGCCGCCGCAGCCCCCTCATCCCGTCAGCCGCGCTGCATCGTTCACGGGTTTGCTGACGCCCCACTCCCGCTCCCGCGTAGACTCTTCGCCCGTGCCAGACCTCACCCAAGCCCAGCGCAACGCCGTCTCCGAACTGCTCCGCATCTCGCAGGTGATAGGCGACCTCGGTTCCCGTTTCGACGCGGCGGGGCACCGGCTGTACCTCGTCGGCGGTTCGGTGCGCGACGCGATGCTGGGCGGGCTAGGGCACGACCTGGATTTCACCACATCGGCGCGCCCCGAGGAGACCCACGCCATCCTCCGCGACTTCACCCCCGCAACCTGGGACATCGGCCGCGATTTCGGGACCATCGGCGCCATGAAGAAGGAGGGCGGCAAGGAGTGGCAGATCGAGGTCACCACCTTCCGCGCCGACGCCTACGAACCCGGCTCCCGCAAACCGGTGGTCGCCTTCGGGGAACGGATCGAGGAGGACCTCGTCCGCCGCGACTTCACCGTCAACGCCATGGCCGTGGACATCGTGGCGGGTGAGTTCGTCGACCCGTGGGGTGGGTTGCGTGACCTCGCCGACGGCGTGCTGCGCACCCCCGCCCCGGCGGAGGTGTCCTTCGGTGACGATCCGTTGCGCATGATGCGGGCCGCGCGGTTCGCGTCGAGGCTGGGTTTCCGGGTGGCGCCGGAGGTCCAGGACGCGATGAGGGAGATGGCCGAGCGCATCACCATCGTCTCCGCGGAGCGCGTGCAGGCCGAGTTGACGGGGCTGCTGCTCACCGATTCCCCCCGCGAGGGCCTGGATCTCCTGGTGCGCACCGGCCTGGCCGAACATTTCCTGCCGGAACTGCCCGCGCTGCGCCTGGAACGCGACGAACACATGCGCCACAAGGACGTCTACGCGCACTCGCTGACCGTGCTGGAGCAGGCCATCGACCTGGAGAAGACCCGCGGCCACCAACCCGACATCGTCAACCGGCTGGCAGCCCTGCTGCACGACATCGGCAAACCCGCCACCCGTCGTTTCGAGGGCTCGAAGGTGACCTTCCACCATCACGACGTGGTGGGCGCGAAGCTGGTGACCAAGCGTCTCAAGGCGTTGAAGTACCCGACGGCGACGGTGAAGTCGGTGGCGAAGCTCGTGGAGTTGCACCTGCGGTTCCACGGCTACGGTGAGGCCTCCTGGAGCGATTCGGCGGTGCGCCGTTACGTGCGCGACGCCGGCGACGAACTGGAACGCCTCCACATCCTCACCCGCGCCGACTGCACCACCCGCAACCGCAACAAGGCCACCCGGCTGCGTCGCAACTACGAGGAACTGGAGTGGCGCATCGACGAGCTGGCCGCGCAGGAGGAGATCAAGGCCATCCGCCCGGACCTCGACGGGGCACAGATCATGGAGATCCTGGGCATCAAACCGGGCCCGGAGGTCGGGAAGGCGTACAAGTTCCTCCTGAACCACCGCATGGACCACGGCCCCCTCCCCGAGGACGAGGCCCGCGACCTGCTGCTGACCTGGTGGAAGGACCAACAGTCGCAGGGCTGAAGCCGATCACACCCCTCCCTGAAGCTGGTTGAGCCGGACCGCAACGAAGGAGCACCCCGAGTCGAAACCACCCCCTTTGAAGCTGGTTGAGCCGGGTCGCGAGGAACGAGCGACCCGTGTCGAAACCAAGCCCTACCTCTGGAGATTTTCTTCCCGAACTCTCAAGCCCGCAGGATCACCCCGGGTAGTGTCAGCATCACCCCACCCGGGAGGCAATGATGCACCACCGAACCACGACGACGGTCACCGCCTTGGTCCTGTGCGCCTGTCTGCTCCTGACCGGCTGCTCAGCACACGCCAGACAACGAGACCTCATACGCAACGACCCCATGTACTCCGCCACCTGGGACGGCATCGAATTCCTGGGCACCGAGGATTCAAAAGATGACGGTCCCAAACCACCCCCGGTCGCCACGACCCGATGTTTCACCATGACAATTCCCCCAGAAGATGCACTGCAAAGAGTCATGGCAACCGCAGAACAAAGCGGCTGGACAGAAGACAGGTCATCCAAATCCTCACTAACTCGAACAGCAGGTAAAGGATCCAGAGAGGGAGGGATGAGTCTTTACGTATCAACGGAAATTATACGCTGCAAGCAGTACCCTGAAACAAATTTCGTCGTAAGCATAGCACTGTAGAAATCTGGAGGAGATAATTCCGAAAGCAATCCCGGGAAACAAGACCTTACTGCTCGCCATGGCGCTCGTTTTGCGTGTCAGCTTCATGGGTGCGCATCCGGTCAGCGCGGATCCACCAACCAACGATGGGAAAGCCGACCTGCGGACGGCCAACGGGCCAAAGCGTCAGCCGGGAAAGGCGTTGTAGGCCGCTTGGATCTGACCGCCCATTCGCTGCCTCCCGACTCGACCAGCTCCACAGCCACGCCTCCCCGCCAGGCGCGGACCGGGGCCCGAAGAACCCGGCGGGCCGGTGCCGTGTCACAGGCCTTGCGTAGAGTGAAGGGGTGGAGACCAACAGGACCGTACCGAACTCGACCTACCGGATGCAGCTGCACGGCGGTTTCACCTTCGACGACGCCGCGGCGTGGATGCCCTACCTGCATTCCCTAGGCGTCACGCACCTGTTCTGCTCCCCGATCCTGCAGGCCTCCCCCGGTTCCACCCACGGCTACGACGTCGTGGATCACTCCCGCATCTCCGAGGAGTGCGGTGGGGAGGAGGCCTTCCGGCGGCTGTCGCAGGCCGCACACGAGCAGGGCATCGGCGTCGTCGTCGACGTGGTACCCAATCACATGGCGGTCCCCACCCCGATCTGGCACAACCACGCGCTGTGGGACGTGCTGCGGCGCGGCCCCGAATCGGCATACGCGGAATGGTTCGATCTCGACATGACAGACTCCCAGGCCATCCTGATGCCGGTGCTCGGCAACCGGATCGGCCGGGAGCTGGAACACATCAGCTTCACCACGGACGTCATCAACGGCGAGGAGCAGCCCGTGGTCGCCTACTACGACCAGGTCTTCCCCGTCCGCCCCGGCACCGAGGACCTTCCCCTCGACGAGCTGCTGGAAAGGCAGTGGTACCGCTTGGCCTACTGGCGGATCGGCAGTGAGGAGTTGAATTACCGCCGCTTCTTCGACGTCGACACCCTGGCGGCCATCCGCGTCGAGGACCCGGCCATCTTCGAGGCCACCCACCGCAAACTGATCCAACTCCACACCGAGGGGCTAATCGACGGTTTCCGCATCGACCACATCGACGGCCTGGCCAATCCCCGCCAGTACCTCGCGGACCTGCAACGCGCCACGGGCGGCTGCTGGGTGGTGGCGGAGAAGATCCTCGAATACGACGAGGCCCTCCCCGCCGATTTCGAGTGCGCGGGAACCACCGGCTACGACTCGCTGCTGCGGGTCGCGGGCCTGTTCCACGTCCCCGGCAGCGTTCCGAGGCTCACCGACCTGTGGGAGCGCATGTCCGGGTCCGGCGAGGGATTCGCATCCACCGTGCTCAACGCCAAACGCACCGTCGTCAAGGAGTCGTTGTTCACGGAGTTGAACCGCTTGGTCAACATCGCGATGGCCATCTGCGACGGCGACATCCGGCTGCGCGACCACACCCGCCGCCAACTCAACCACGCCATCCGCGAGCTGCTGTACCAGTTCAGCCGCTACCGCGCCTACGTCGAACCGGGCAGGGTGACCCCGGAATCGGAGCGGGAGATCATCGTCGAGGCCGCGACGAAGGCCAGGGAGTACCTAACGATCGACGAACTGGACGCCCTCGACTTCGTCGTGGCGCTGGCCCTCGGCGAAACCGGGGAGACCGACATGGGTGGCGCGGTGACGCTGCCCGCGCCGTCGAAGATCCTCAACCAGCTGCCGGGTCGCGCCCACAACCCGTCGGACCTGCGGGCCGAGTTCATGGTCCGTTTCGCCCAGACTTGTGGACCGGTGATGGCCAAGTCGAAGGAGGACACGGCTTTCTACCGGTGGAACCGGTTCATCGGCGTCAACGAGGTCGGTTCCGACCCGAACATCATCGGCATCAACCAGGACGACTTCCACGGTTTCTGCCGCACCCTGGCCGCCGACTGGTCCACCAGCATGACAACCCTGTCCACCCACGACACGAAACGCAGCGAGGACGTGCGTGCCCGGCTGGCGGTCCTCACCGAGTACCCACGCGAGTGGGAGCACTGCGTCGGTGAGCTGCGGGCCGCCACCTCCGAGCTGCGTCCCGCGCTGCTCGACGGCGGCACGGAGCTGTTCCTGTGGCAGACCCTCGCGGCCACCTGGACACTGCCCAGCACGGCGGCGGGCGCCGAGGCGATCTCCGCCGACCGCCTCACGAGGTACCTGACCAAGGCCATGCGGGAATCGAAACTCCACACCAGCTGGACCTCCCCCGACGAGGACTACGAGTCGGCCGTCATCGAGTTCGCGACCGCATGCCTCACCACCCCGGATGTGGGGGCCGCACTGGATGCGTTCACGGAGCTGACCTTCCCCTCGGTGCGCGCCAACATCCTGGGACAGAAATTGATCCAGCTCACCATGCCCGGGGTCCCGGACCTGTACCAGGGCTGCGAGGTGGTGGACCTGTCGCTGGTGGACCCGGACAACCGCCGCCCCATCGACTACTACCGCCGCTCCGGGGTGCTGACGGCACTGGACATGAACCCGCCCGCCGACCTGGACGCGGAGAAACTCCTCGTGACGTCGCGGGCGCTGCTGCTGCGCCGCGACCACCCGGAGGCGTTCCGCGGCCCGGACGCCGACTACCGGTCGGTGTCGTTGAACACCGGCCACGCGGTGGTTTTCGAACGCGGGTACAGGGATTCGGAAACCCCGGTGGCCATCACGGTCGCCACGCGGGTGCAGTCGGGGCTGAACGAGGAGGGCTGGGGCGACGCGGAACTGGTGCTGCCCAACCTGCGGTTCCGCGACGTTCTGGCCGGGCGCGAATACCCGGGCGGCGCCACGCCACTGGCCGACATCCTCGACAGCCTGCCCGTCGCCCTGCTCGTCCATCAGGTCGACTGATGCGAAACCAGCGTGTGAGCGCCAGCAGCCATCCCGAGTCCTGATCTGAGGAGCATTCATGCGAGACATCACCCGTCCCGAGGTGTGGGCCCCCGACGCCGGCATGGTGGAGGTCGTCGTCGACGGCACCGAGACGATCATGGCGCGCAGCGATGGTGGCTGGTGGTGGTCGGAACCGCTGCCGCCCGGAACGCTGTACCAGTTCCGGATCGATGGCGGGATGCTGCTCCCCGACCCCCGGAGCCTCAGCCAACCCGAAGGCCCGCACGGGCCGAGTCGCATCGTCGATCCGGCGCTGTTCGACCGTCCCGTCACCTTCAGCGCGGACCTGCGGGGCGCGGTCGGCTACGAGCTGCACATCGGCACCTTCACCCCGGAGGGCACCTTCGAGGCGGCCATCACGCATCTGGATCACCTGGTTGATCTCGGGGTGCAGGCCGTGGAGGTGATGCCCGTCGCGGATTTTCCCGGCGAGCAGGGTTGGGGTTACGACGGCGTCGGCCAGTACGCGGTGCATGCGGCCTACGGGGGACCGGAGGGGTTCGTCGCCTTCATCGACGCCTGCCACGCGCGCGGGCTCGGCGTGATCCTGGACGTCGTCCACAACCACCAGGGCCCGGAGGGCAACTACCTGGCGCAGTTCGGACCGTACTTCACCAGCGCCCACCACACCCCGTGGGGGGATGCCATCAATCTGGATCAGCCGGGCAGCAGCGAGGTGCGCGATTTCCTGCTGGGTGCGTGCCGGCAGTGGCTGGTGAAGTACCAGGTGGACGGGCTGCGCCTGGACGCTGTCCACGAGTTCCAGGACGATTCCCCGCGCCATTACCTGGCCGAGTTGAGCGACGAGGCGCGCGTCTGGGAACGGGAAACGGGACGCGAGTTCACGCTGTTCGCGGAGTCGGATCGCAACCAGCCCACCACGGTTTCGCCGATAGGTTCGGTGCCGGGGGCGTTGGGCATGGACGGGCAGTGGGCCGACGATGTCCACCACGCGCTGCACTCTTTCTTCACGGGGGAACGCGACGGCTACTACGTCGACTTCGGCACCGCCGAGGTGCTGCAGCAGGCCCTCACGCGGGTGTTCATCCATGAGGGCGGGTTCTCGACGTTCCGCGGCCAGGAATGGGGGGCGCCCGTCGATCCCGCCTCGGGGCTGTACGACGGGCATTCGTTCGTGGTCTCGTTGCAGAACCACGACCAGGTGGGCAACCGGGCCGTCGGCGATCGGATCTCGCACTCGACCCCGCCCGGATGCCAGGCCGCTGCGGCGGCGCTGTACCTGCTGTCGCCGTTCACGCCGCTGCTCTTCATGGGCGAGGAGTGGGCTTCCTCCACGCCGTTCCCGTTCTTCAGCCACCTCGGCCCGGAGCTGGGTCCGCTGGTGACCGAGGGGCGCGCCCGCGAGTTCGAACGCATGGGCTGGGACGCGGAGATCCCGGACCCGCAGTCGCCCGCTACCCGCGAGTCGGCGGCGCTGCGGTGGGATGAGGTCACCGAACCCGATCACGCCCGGATGCTGGCCTGGTATCAGGAGCTGCTGAGGCTGCGGCGCGACCGCCCGGAGCTGGCCTCGGGATCGCTGGCGGAGGTGTCGGTGGAGGTGCTGGACGAGGACACGGTCCTGATGCGACGGGGCGCCACCACGGTGGCCGCCACCCGGGCCCGGGACCGGCTGGTGGAGATCCCCGTCGAGGGTGAGGTCCTGGTGGCGTGGGGCGAATACGGCCCCGTCCCGGGGGGCCACACCGTAACCGGCCCGGGCGCCCTGGTGATCGATACCAGAGCTGACTGAACCGAAACCACCGCGCACGCGTCCGGAAACCTACGCTCAGGCCGGTTGCCCGACCACCGGACGGCTTCAACACATGCCGCTCCCCCTCCCCGAAGCTGGTTGAGCCGACCCGCGAGCGCCAGCGAGCAGGTCGAGTCGAAACCATGGTGACCTTGTCCGAGAACCTACGCTCAAGCTGCTTGCCCGACCACCGGATGGTTTCGACTCAGCCGTTCGCTTCGCTCACGTGCTGGCTCAACCGGTTTCAAGGATGATTTCCACAGTGTTCACAACCTTGTGGAAAACCTGCCTGTGGTTGGGGATTTCAGCTCTGGCTTGGGGTTTCGTCCTTCTCGGCGGGAGTTTCCCCCGCCTCGTCCACAGTTTCCGGGGACTCTTCCACAGCCCCGGTGGATTTCTTCTCGACGTCATCGCCCGCGTTCTCCTCGGGGTTCTCGCCGGCGGTTTCCTTCCCCGGGTCGTCGGTGGGTTCCTGCACATCGGAGATGCCGCGCTTTCTGGCCCACAGCCACAGCGCGACACCTGCGAGGATCATCGGCACCGACAGCCACTGCCCCATCGACAACCCGAGCGACAGGAACCCGAGCTGGGAGTCGGGTTCGCGCCAGTACTCGGCGATGAACCGGAACAGGCCGTAGCCGGCCAGGAAGGCGGCGGCAACCTGGCCGCGGAACCGCGGCTTGCGGGCGTAGAACCACAGCAGCACAAACAGCAGCACCCCCTCGAGGAGGGCCTGGTAGAGCTGCGACGGGTGGCGCAGCACGTTGCCGCCGGTGGGGAAACGCATCGCCCAGGGCAGGTCCGGGGGGGCCGCGCGACCCCACAGTTCCCCGTTGATGAAGTTCCCGATCCGCCCGGCCGCGAGCCCGATGGGAACGGAGGGGACGAGGAAGTCGGCGACCTGCAGGAACGGCCGGGACCGCCGCCAGGCGAAGAACGCCATTCCCAGGATCACGCCGATGGCACCACCGTGGAAGCTCATTCCGCCGTCCCAGACCTTGAAGACGTCCAGCGGATGGGTCACGTAGTAGCCGAGCTGGTAGAACAACACATACCCGAGCCGCCCTCCCAGGATCACGCCAGCGATTCCGTAGAGCAGCAGGTCCTCGATATCGGCGGGAACCCACACGGAAGGTTTCGTTATCGACGCGAAGGGTTGGTGACGAAGCCTCAGCCGCATCAACCCGTAGGCCATGGCGAAAGCCAGCAGGTACATGATGGCGTACCAGTGGATCCGCACAGGCCCGATGGCGATCGCCACGGGATCCACGTGCGGGAAGGGGAGCTCCAGGATCGTCACGGAACAAGCTTTCCACACGCCGCCGACAAAAACCGGCAATCGCTGCACAACCACTAGAATCGGGGCTTGTCATCCCGCAAAACGCAGTCACTGGAGGGGTCATGTACGACCTGGACTGGTTGCTGGCCCGCACGGCCAGGAAGCAGAAGACGAAATACCTGTACTTCTGGGGACACCGGCCCACCGCGAACGGCACCCTCTCGGGCAGCTGCCTCAGCCAGTGGTGGGCCTCACCCTTCGAGGTCGACGGGGTGCGCTACGCCACCGCCGAGCACTGGATGATGGCGGGGAAGGCGCGGCTCTTCGGCGACGACGGGGCCGCGGATCGCATCGTCAAGGCCTCCCACCCGGACTGCGCGAAACGCCTCGGTCGCGAGGTCCGAGGATTCGACCAGGACCGCTGGGACGAACACCGTTTCGATCTCGTGATGGAGGGCAACCGGGCCAAGTTCTCCCAGCACCCCGACCTGCAGGAGTTCCTGCTCGGCACTGGGGAACGGGTGCTGGTGGAGGCGAGCCCCGTCGACCGCATCTGGGGGGCCGGGCTGGCCGCCGACGACGACCGCATCGCCGATCCGCACTCGTGGCGTGGGCTGAACCTGCTGGGTTTCGCCCTCATGACGGTCCGCGACGAACTGGCCGAGACCACCTCCCCGGAGCCCGGTGGTCACACGATTCTGAACACAAGAATCAACGATAAACTTCCCGCCGATGCGCTGCACGAATGACGGTAACCAGCAACTCACCATACCTGCCGCGCAGCTGCTGCTGTGAACTCGATTTCATAGGTCACGATGGCAATTCAGCCCGAAGCTCGGCGAGAGAGATCCTCGTACCGTCGTCTTCCTCCTTGGACCTGCGATACGCAGCGATGTCTTGATCCATCTCGTACGCCTCCAAGGCTTCGAGGTCTTCGACGCCAACCACCACGGCAGCCAGTTTCCCGTTACGGGTGACCCCGATCCGTTCGCCCGCATACATGGCGCGCCCGAGCACGTCCGAGAGCTGGCTGCGCAGTTCGCGAGTACTCACTTCACGCGTAATGGTTTCCACACAGGCAATTGTAGCAACTGTGTACACAGATGCGGCGACTGGCTTCACCCCGCCACTCCCGCAGCCGCCGCGACCCCGACCGCGTGGAAGACGACGACCGAGCCGGCCCCACCGGCCATCCCCCACACGCGGTGGACGACCCCGAGCACCAGATCCCCGACCTGAGCGGCGCAGGCGACCCCCAGCAGGAGGGCCGTGGCGGTCCCCGCCGGGGCGACCCAGACGACCACGACCACCGCAAGGCCAAGCGGAATGGCCCGCACCGCGTACATCGCCGCGGCGAAACGATCGGTCTGACGCCGAAGCGTGGGAGGGATGAACTGGTTGGGGCGGGCGAGGGTGATCGCCGCGAAAACCACGGACAGGAGGGCGGCCACCGTGTTCAGCAGGGCAATCCACCAGGGCATAACGTTCTCCTCTTCATCATTCAGAACTGAATATTCTTGTTCGGATACGCTACGCGGCATGGGCGACGGAGACAAGATCCTGAATTCCGCTTCCGTGAGGCTCGGTATCCTGGGTGTTCAGGTCACCGAACTCGCCCGGCAACGCCTGGAACCCCTCGGGCTCGCTCCCAAACAGGTCGGTTTGATGGCCTTCGTCGATTCGAGGACCAAGGCCTCGCAGCGGGAGATCGCTTCGGGCATGCGGGTGGCGCCCAGCCTCGTGGTCACCCTCGTGGACCAGTTGGAAGCTTTGAAGGCCGTCACGCGGATTCGCCGTCCCGGTGACCGCCGGGTGCAGGAGATCTCGCTCACCGAGGTCGGCAGGAAACTGCTGTCGGAGGCCCTCGTCGTGGTTCGCGCCCTCGACGAGGACCTGACCGCGCACCTCGCCGACGGGGATCGCCGGGCCTTGGACAGGACCCTGGAGGCCGTCGAGAACGGCCGTTGGCTTCCCGACTTGATGGGGCGGGGGTCAGCCGACTGAACCGGACCTGACGAAGGCCTCGGCGTCCTTGACGTAGATCATCAGCGCCTGCATCGTGCTTCCCGACAGGTCACCCCCCTGTTCGAGGGTTTTGCCGACCGCGTCCAGTTCCGCGCTCCGCCTGACCACCTGTTCGTAGACCCTGCGGGGCACCTCCTCCAACCAGCCGTTCTCGAAGGTGTCGATCCCCAGTCTCAGTGCGGCGGTGAAGTAGTGCAGGTCGGCGACGGGAACCCGGATCTCACGGCCACGATCGTCGGAGACGACGAAATGGTCGGGAAAGTTCCTGAGCCCGGCCCGCCGGCAGAGCGGCCAGGCCAGCGCGGAGGGCACCAGGAGGGTGAGCTGCTCGGCGGCCGCGCGGTCGTATCCCATTTCCCACAGCGCGGCGATCACCTTTTTCTCGGATCGTTTCGAGGCCAGCAACGGGATCGCGTCCAGTACTCCGCGCCGCGCGGTCTCATGATCCATGAGCTTTCCTCTCCACGCTCCCGGCCGCAACGGCTCATTTTGACACCCCCGGGCTCCCCCGGCAAACGATCCGGGCAGGCGCGCACCCACCCGATCCAGCGATTTTTGTCAGCGCTGCCCGGTACGGTTCCACCATGAGATCGTTCACCTCGGCCTCGGCTCTGGACAGCACCGGCCTGACCTTGGAATTGGCCCCCGCCCTCACGCCCGAGGGGCTCACTGAGGCGCCCGAGTTCTTCTCGGGATTCGCCGCCCAGCCGCTCGTGCTGGCCCGCGGTCTGCTCGTGCTGGCAGACGTGGCCCAGACCCGGTACTTCCAACCGACACCCTCCGGCATGCGGGATCCGATCTGCACCGCCAACGGTGACCGCATGCGGTTCGAGGCGTTCTCGGCGTGCAACACCGTCGGGGTGCGGTTGGATCTCCTGGCGGCCGCCTTCGACGGGGGTGAGATCCGCCACGGCACCACCAACGTCGACATCAACCAGCCGTTGCGGGAAACCCTCGGGCAGGTCTCACCGTCGGAGCTGATGCACCTGGCCGTCGGCAACGACGAGCTGCGCGTCTCCACCCTCGATGCCACGCACGTGGAAAGGAAGGTGGAGTTACCGGATCGCTGGTTGAAGGCACTCGGGTCGTCGCAGGAGCTGACCCGGGAACTGGAGCTGATCGGCGAGGCACCGGCCGTGCAGACCCGGCAGTTCCTGGCCACGCTGCCGTCGGGGACGGGCCGCCGGGGACACTGGAGCGTCTCGCGGATGGGAGTGAAACCGGCGCTGCGCCCCGGGAAGGGCACCGTGTACGCGGAGGGCCTGAACCGGTTGCGAGCGGCCCGCCGCCTCGGTCCGCAGATCACCAGGATGCGGGTCTACGGTCTGCCGCAGGCACCCATGGCGGCGTCGGTGTGGGAGTTCTCGCTGCCCCACGGGAGGCTGACGTTCACCCTCACCGCCGAGCACTACCGGGGTTTCTCGGGCGAGGGCGCGTTGCTGACGAAACTGGCCGCCCCCACCGCCGTCGACGATTCCGCTTTGATCTCGGCCTGCCTGGCGTTCGAGCCCCGCATCGAGATCGCCTCGCTGGTCGCGGAAACCGGATTGGACGAGGAACGCACGGGGCAGGGCCTGGCGGTGCTGGCCGGCGACGGCAGGGTGGGTTTCGACCTGTACGAGCAGGCCTATTTCCACCGGGAGCTGCCCAGCGACGCCGACCGGGTGATCAAGGACAACCCGCGCCTGAGGCACGCGAAACGCCTCGTCACCGCCGGCGCGGTGCGGCCGTTCGACGAACACCCCGGGGCGTTCCGGGTGCGGGGCGACCACGACGAGTACATCGTCCGCACCGACCCGCCTAGCTGCACCTGCCCCTGGTGGCGCGGCCACATGGGATCGCGGGGAGTGTGCAAACACATCCTGGCCGCCGAGCTGAGCAGGACGCCCTCCGAACCCGATTGAACGACAGGAAACAGGATCATGGCAGACAAGTCTCTCACCCCGGACGAACTGGTGCTTCACCGCCTCATCAACCGGACCCGAACCACCAGGGATCTGCTGGGTGAACTGGAACGGCTCTCTCCGGAGCAGCGCGCACTGGCCAAGAAGTCGCTGTCGGTGCTACGCGGCAAGGCTACCTTCGATTTCGAGTACCGCTACATCCTGCTTGCCGCCTTCCTGGACACCACACCCGCGCAGGTGGCCGCCACCCTGGGCGAGTGGTCCGTGAAACTGCTGGTGCGGGACAAACCGGCGCGGGCCTGCGTGGTGGAAAGACTCACGGCCCGCGGCGAGGACTGGGTTCGGGAGTTCGTCACGGCCGCCCTGAAGAAGGTCAGCCTGGCCGAGCACGTCCCCCCGTTGCTCGATCCGCTCATCGACACCTTCGAACTGCCCCTCCCCGACGCTCCCCGCTACTGGCTGGGCTGGATGCGGACCCGCTCGGCACCCGCCCATCACTGCCGCTGGGAGAAGCGTTTCATCGCCGCCTGCGCCGCGCCCAACGCCTTCGTGGTGCCCCACGGCGACAGGACCACCTACCTGGATCAGGTGGTCCGCCGTGCCCGGAACCTGCGCGCTGCCGAACCCACCGACGACCCGGCCCTGCTGCGGGCCCTGCTTCAGATCTTCGACCGCGGCGACCGCATCGGCGGACAACGGATCGCGATGCTGTGGCTGGAGGGCCTCGGCCTGATCCCCCTGCTCCCGACCGAACGAACCCGCGTGATCGCCGCCCTGCCCAACGCCGGCGGTGCCTTCGCGAAACTGGCCATCAAACAACTGCTCGCCGCCGACCTCTCCGACGCCGATCTCACCGACCTGGCCCTGGCCATCCTGCCCCGCAGCGAGAAGGGCCTGACACGCATCGTGGTGAAGGCGGCCACCCGGCTCACCGCACCGTCGCAGGATCTCCTTGACACCGTCCAGTTGATTGCGACGGATCAGGACACCACCAACGCCGCCCTGGCCAGAGACCTCCTGGAGCACTGGAACACCGGACCCACCGGGCAGCCGCAGCCATCCCCCGGCGGCGACCTGGTCCCCGGCATCCCCGCTTCCCGGGAACAGGACGCGGGAACGCTCGGTCTGTGGCGCGCCTCGGCGGGCCGCTGCCCGCAGCCGTTGCGCGACCACACCGACACCGCCCTGATCCTCGACGATCCAGGCCTGGCGGCGCTGATCGCGAAGGTGAACACCGATCGGCGGGGCAACCCCGATCTTCAGGAACACGCCCTGGCGGCGCTGGTCGCGACGGCACACGCGCGCGGCCCGGTCCGGGTCAGGCACGCCATTCGCACCGGCATCAGACACACCAGTCCGCACAACTCGATCCTGGCTCAGCTTCTGGAGAAACTGGGCAGACGGGGCGACGGCGAGCTGAGGCAACCGATGATGCTGGAGTCGCGGCCTCTGACCTTCCTGCCCGTGCAGCGCGCCAGCGACGCCCTCGGCCGGCTCGGCGAGCTGCCCTGCCTGCTGTCCACCCCCACCCACACCGGTTTCCAGGTGGCGTGGGCGGTGTTCGCCAAGCGGGCGCGTCGCTACCGGGAAGCGAACCTGGCGGTGCTCCCGACGGACGTCGCGGTGGCGCTGGCCCGGCTGGACCGTTCAAAGGCACCCAAGGGCCTGTCCGCGTTCGAACAGCCCGTCCACGGCATGCCGGTCGACCTTGCGACGGTGATCGCTCACTGGCGCGACCACCCGGCGCGGCCCGGCGAGCTGCGCAGCCTGACCACACAGGGCGAGCAGAGCCACATTCCCCCGTCCAGGCTGCTGGAGATCGACGGGGACGAACCCACAAGTCACGAGTTATTGGGGATCCACAGCCATTGGAGCCTCCCTTATCAGCCGATATACGCCCACCAGGAGGACCCGTGGGTGTTGGTGATGCTGCCCGAACACCCGGCCCGCCCCGCGGGTCTGGTCCTTTACGCCTCGAGAACGTTCGCCCTGAGCATCTTCGAACGGATCGCAACCACCGTCCCCCGGTTCGGACCGGTGGCCTCCTTTGCATCCTTGGCGCTGGCCTCGGACACGACCACGAAGGACCGCGACCGCGCCGCGGCCCTGATCCTCACGGCCTGGGACGAGGAACGCCTCACCGCCGACGATCTCGTCTCGGCCTGGCGCAGCCCGTGGCGCGGGATCCGGGAGTTCTCGGCCCCCAGGGTCACCGAAACCCTGGGGCGCATCGCCGATGCGGGAGGTCTGGCTCTGACGTGGCCGCTGCTGACCGCCATGGCGGAGGAGATATCGGGCCAGGAGCGGATCCCGGCCCCGGCCTCCACCGTGCTGGAGTCGCTGCTGCACTACCTTCCCGAGGTGCGGGCCGCGGGCGTCCCCGTCGACCTGCCGAACGTCACGGCGCTGGCGAGACGGAAGGCCCCCATCAAGGCCGTGAGGGTGGCGAAACTGATCACGTCAAAGCTGTGACCGGGCGCGTTCCCAGTCGGCAACCGGCCCCGGGATTACGGTGAACAGCGGGTGCGGAAGCAGATCCGCGGGCTTGGGGAATCCTGCAACCCGCTCGGGTGAACGCTCCTTCAGTTTGGCGAGCAGGTGGGAGGCCTCGACGTCGAGCTGCCCGCGGGTGACGGTGAGCGTGAGCGCGCGATCGGATCTAACGATCCGGGTGATGTCGAATCGGTAGCCCCGGCGTCCCGCCTCGTCCGCGAGTCCCCGCAGGTAGGAACCGATCCCGGCCAGCGGATCGTCGAGGACCCGGAACCTGGTGAGCTGCGGATGCCGGGTGTAGCCGACGGTTTTCCCGGCGAGGACCTTCTGCGCCAGCAACGACTCCCGCCAGCAGGCGACCAGCCCCTGCCTGTCCAGGTATTCCGGATGCAACGACCAGATTCTCACCAGACCTCCCGGATGGTTCAGCAGGCTCCAACAGATATCACGGATCGGCGGTCGGCGGCGTTGCCCGCTGCCCGGCTGGCCGCTTCACTGCTGGAATCATGGAGTGGAACCGGATCCACGAAACCCGCTGCCTAGAAGACGGGAGCCCACCATGACTGACCGGGAACTCACCCCGGAGGAGGCCGACCTCGTCCGGATGACCAAGGAGGCCACCAGCCTTGGGCACCTCATCAAGGAACTGGAGTCGCTGGCCCCCAAGGAGCGGGCGGCGAGGTCGCGGGTGTTGAAGAAGGGCCGTCGCGCCATCAAGGCTGCACTGACCGACAAATGGGGGTTCCCCGACGCACGCCTGATGCTGCTCACCGCCGCGCTGGGCAGCACCCCCGCCCAGACCGCGGCGGCGTTCGATTTCTCGACGGTCACCTCCCTGAAGGACGACGACGCCATCGACGAGGCGGTGTCCTTGCTCGCCGACCGGGGCGCGGACTGGGTGGAGAAACTCGTGGCAGCCCTGCTGAGGAAACGCGACATTCTCTGGCAGATCAGCCATCTCGTCGGCCCCCTGTGCGTCGCCCTGGAGCTGCCGCTGCCAGGGGCGGACCACACCAACTACTGGACGGGCTGGTCCAGCAACAACTCCGATCCCACACCCGACACGCGCTGGCAGGAGCACTTCCTGCTCGCCTGCGAATCCCCGAACGCCCTCACCTTTCCCGGCCTCGGCAGGGACGAGTCCGACATCCGCGAGAAGGTGAAGGCCCTGCGGGAACGGGAACCCACGAACGACCCCGCCCTGCTGGACGCGCTGCTCCGGGTCGTCGAACGCGGCGACCGCCCCACCGCCCAGCAGGCCGTCGTGCACTGGCTGCGGACGCTGGACCTGGAGGGCCTGCTCCCCGCGGAGCGGCCCCGCCTGCTGGCAGGCCTGCCGAACGCCGACAAAACCGTCGTGAAACTCTTCACCGGATGCCTGCTGGCCGACGGCCTCGGCGACGACGACCTGACCGCCCTGGCCCTCGATGTCCTGGTCCGCAAGGAGAAGGGCGTCAAACGCGACGTCCTGAAGGCCCTCCGCGGGTTGGGGGCGCCGTCGCAGGATCTCGTCGGAACCGTCGAGGCGCTGGCCGCCGACGCGGATACCGCCACCGCCGAACTGGCCCGGGAACTCCTGGAAGGCTGGGACGCCGCCCCGCCCGAGGAGGAGCCTCTCGGGTTGTGGCGGGAACCGTCGCTGCCGACGCCGGAGCTTCTTCCCGAGTTCACCGACGACGCCCTGGTCCTCGACGAACCCGCCCTGCTGGCGCTGCTCACCGACATCGACACCTGGTGGTGGTTGAGCGCCTTCCGCTACGAGCGTCTCCTCGCGACCCTCGTCGCCACCGCCCACGCCGGCGGCCCCGAACATCTGGTCCGGCTGATCGGGAGGAACGTGTCGCCGGCCGGCTGGTGCGGTTTCCTGACCCGGCTGGTCGTGTGCCTGGGTGATGGCACCATCGTCCCCGGCCAGGGCATCCGGCCTGCCGCCTCGCAGGGTGGTCCCCTGTCCTTCCTCACGGCGCAGCGGGCCCGCGACGTCCTCGGCCTGCTCGGTGAACTGCCCTGCCTGCTGTCCACCCCCACCCACGAGGGGTTCCGCATCTCCTGGGAGGTCTTCCGGGAGCGGATCGGCAGGTTCCGGGAGGCCGGGGTGGAGCTGGTGCCCACCGACGTCGCCGTGGCCCTGGCCCGCCTCGACCGCACCTGCGCCCCACGGGATGTCTCCGACCTCGACCTGCCCATCCGCGGCGTCGAGGTCCGCCTGTCCGGGGTGCTCGCCCGCTGGCGCGACAACGACCCCCACCCCGGCGCGCTCCGGCTCAGCCTGCCATCCGAGGACGATCGCCCGTACCTGAACCGCCCAGTCGCGAGGCTGATCGCCGACGGCGACGAGCCCGGCACGTTCGGGCAGCTCGGGCTGCGCAACGCCTGGGCGGACCGGTTCCACCCGGATCGCAGCTTCGACTGGGAGGTGGTGCGGGACCTGCCCGAGGCCTGGCCGGAACCGGACCCCAACGCAGTGATCCGCATCGAGTCGATGGGGGACGACGGCACCGAGGTTCACTTCCAGCCCAGCGGCTCAACCATCTACATCCCGGATTCCGAGGCCACCCTGATGCTGCTCCCGGCGCACCCGACCCGCCCGGCGGCGCTGGTCCTGCAGGACCTCGGGAATTACTCTCCCACCAAAGCGGTTGACGGTTTCCTCCCGATCGCGGCGGTGGCGGGACGGTTCGGGCCGGTGCTGTCGTTCGTCGCCCTCGCCGTGATCTCGGGGGCGGCACTGAAGGACCGCGACCGCGTCGCCGAGGCCCTCCTGACCGCCTGGGACGAGGGCCGCCTGCGCCCCGGCGACCTCGTCGACGCCTGGCGGAGCCCCTGGTGGGACGAACTCAACGACATGCCGCGGGCAAAACACGAGACCTGGCCCCATTCGCCCGCGAAGACGGTGACGGTCCTGTGCACCATCGCCGACGCCGGCGGGTTGGCCCTGGCATGGCCGCTGCTGGTGGCAATCGCGGAGGAACTCGCGGGGCAGCGGAAAACCACGGCGGC
>ERZ773035.109-NODE-109-length-67659-cov-15.048843_pt1 | contig 67659 bp, 82 predicted proteins | sample MGYA00511487_ERZ773035 | MGnify/ENA primary metagenome ERZ773035 (study PRJEB29015, sample SAMEA2737985) | human oral metagenome | biome: human oral; feature: human-associated habitat; material: dental | place: China | collected 2024 ... | reverse complement strand
ATTTTGAGTATTCCTATATTGCTGATGCTGGGTTAACAGAAGATATTATCCGTGAGATTTGGTCTAATAAAAATGAACCAGAATGGATGCTCGATTTCCGTTTAAAGTCTTTGGAAATCTATAATCGCATGGGCATTCCGAATTGGATTCCTGATATCTCGGGCTTAGATATGGCAAATATTCATACATATGTTAAGCCTAAAGTAGATATGAAAGAAAACTGGGATGAAGTTCCAGAAGAAATTAAAAGTACTTTTGATCGCTTAGGTATTCCAGAAGCGGAAAAAACATCTCTAGCTGGTGTTGGTGCTCAATATGATTCTGAAGTTGTTTACCACAGTATTCAAGAAGATCTTGTTAAGCAAGGTGTTATCTATACTGATATCGAAACAGCATTACATGAACATGAAGAAATCGTAAAAAAATACTGGATGACATTAATTCCACCTACAGACCATAAATGGGCTGCTCTTCACGGTGCCGTTTGGTCTGGTGGTTCCTTCGTATACGTTCCTGCAGGTGTACAAGTAGAGATTCCATTGCAATCTTACTTCCGTTTGAATGCACCAGGTGCTGGTCAGTTCGAACATACGATGATTATCGTAGAAGAAGGGGCTAAATTGCACTTTATCGAAGGTTGTTCTGCTCCTAAGTATGATGTGTCTAACCTTCATGCTGGCGCTGTTGAACTGTTCGTTAAAGATAATGCTACATTGCGTTATTCTACAATTGAAAACTGGTCTAAAAACATGTACAACCTTAACACAAAACGTTGTGTAGTAGGTAAAAATGGTACAATTGAGTGGGTATCTGGTTCCTTTGGCTCCAAAGTTTCTTGTTTGTACCCAATGAGTATTCTCAACGGTGAAGGTGCACATGCTGAATTTACAGGTGTAACATTCGCTGGTGAAGGACAATTCCTCGATACAGGTTGTAAAGTGGTACATAATGCACCATATACAACAAGTAATGTAAACTCTAAATCCATTTCTAAATCCGGTGGTGCTGCAATTTATCGTGGCCTTTTGAAGATTGGCCCTAAAGCTGAGCATTCCAAAGCAACCGTTTCTTGTGAATCCTTGATGCTTGATGCTGAGTCTCAATCTGATACAATCCCAGCTATTATCGTAGAAAATGACAATGTGGATTTAGGTCATGAAGCTAAAATCGGTCGTATTTCCGACGAAGCAATTTTCTATCTTATGACTCGTGGTATTAGCGAAGAAGAAGCTCGTGCGATGCTAGTTCGTGGTTTCGTAGAGCCAATCTCTAAAGAATTGCCACTTGAATATGCAGTAGAAATGAACAATCTAATCAATCTTGAATTAGAAGGTTCTATCGGTTAAGGAGGAATTATGAGCGAATTACTATTTAATGAACTCCCTAGACCGACATTCAGATGGTTGCGCGTTAATCATACTGTAAGCTCTCTAGCTGGAGAAGATACAGCGGTACAATCCATCGCTGTGGAAGCTAATAAAGATATACTTTCACCATTACCTGTTGGTACAGCATTACTAGATGGTAATTATGAAGGTGCTAATAAAGAAGCTGTTCATGTATTAGTTGAAAAAGCGGAAGGCTATGCTATCAATGTGCCTCCTAAGGCGAAAGAAGTTGTAGGCATCCGCATTGATGCTAATGCTCGTGTGGCAAACCGTTTCCAATTTATCGTTGGTGAAGGTGCTGAGCTAGAAGTACAATTCTATGTAACTGGTTCTGGCGATGCATTGACAAATGTTAGCTATTTAAACGAATACGATGTGAAAGAAGCTGGTAAGGTTGTAGTAAAAAAGGTAAATCTTTTGCCTGAACATGTACAACATATCGAGCATCGATACACTAAATTAGAAGAAAAAGCAGATGTAGAATACATCAATATTGAAATTGGTGGCAGTGAAAACATCTTGAATTACTATCATGATCTAGTAGGTCAAGAATCCCGTATGGTTCATGACATTGCTTATCTTGGTAATAAAGAGCAAAAATTTGATATTTCTATGGTTATGAGTCATGGTGGTAAAAAATCATTTAGTGATATTCATACCTTAGGTGCTCTTAGTGGCAATTCTAAAAAATCCTTCAGAGGGACCCTTGATTTCCTTAATGGAGCAACAGCTTCTGAAGGTGCAGAAGAAGATACTTGCTTATTGTTAGATCCAACTGTAAAATCTGTTTCGTTACCACTTTTATTGTGTAAAGAAGATAATGTAGTTGGTAATCATGCAGCAAGTGCAGGCCAAATTGATCATAATAAATTGTTCTATATCATGAGCCGTGGCTTTAGTGAGGTAGAGGCAAAACATATCATTGTTGAATCTATGATTCGACCTATTATTGATCGCATTGGTGATGAAACGATTGAAGAAGCAGCGTTAGCAGCTGTACGTAATAAAATTTAAAGAGGCGTTTTTATGAGACCAATTGCAGAAGCATACAAAGACTTTCCTATATTACATAAAGAGCATAATGGGCATCGTGTTATCTATTTAGATAGCGGTGCTACTGCTCAAATTCCACAGTCCGTAATTGACCGTGTTGTGGAACATATGACACAACGTAATGGTAACCCACATCGTGGTTCTCATATTTTAGCCATTGAAGCATCTGAAGACTATGAAAATGCACGGGATCGCGTAGTTGAATTTATCAATGCTCGCGAACGAGAAGAGGTTATATTTACACGTAATAGTACGGAGTCAATGAACTTGATTGCCCACAGCTATGGCCTTCATAATGTGAAAAAAGGTGACAAGATTGTCATTACTGTTGCTGAACATCATGCGAATCTTGTAACATGGCAATATGTGGCAGAACAGACGGGGGCAACCTTAGAATACATGTATCTTGATGAACATGGGCACTTAAAAGATGGTGAAATCAATAAAATTGATGAAAAGACTAAAATTGTTGCTTTCGCTCATGTTAGTAACGTGCTTGGTATGGAATTCCCAGTAAAAGAATTAACTGAGAAGGCTCACTCTGTAGGTGCTATTGTTGTTTTAGATGGTGCTCAATCTACACCTCATAAAAAAATTGACGTACAAGCATTGGATTGCGATTTCTTCGTTTTCTCTGGACATAAAATGTGTGCATCTCAAGGGATTGGTGTACTATACGGTAAACGTGATTTATTAGAAACTATGCCTCCATTCCTATTGGGTGGCGATATGATTGAGTATGTAAAAGAGCAAACTGCTACATTCAATGAGCTTCCATATAAGTTTGAGGCAGGTACTCCAAATGCTGATGGTGCCGTTTCCTTGCATGCAGCTATTGATTATTTGGAATCCTTTGGAATGGATGCTATAGAAGCCTATGAAGAGGAGTTAGTAGCTTATATTCTTCCTAAGATTGTTGAATTGCCACATGTCCATGTTATTGGTTCTCAAAATCCTAAGGAAAAACATGGCGTTATTGCATTCACTGTAGATGATGTACATCCTCATGACGTAGCTACAATTTTGGATTCTAAGGGAATCTGCGTTCGTTCCGGTCACCATTGTGCACAACCATTAGGTGCGTTCTACAATGTATCTGCATCTACTCGTTTAAGTATGTACTTATACACTCGCAAGGAAGATTTAGACGCATTCCTTGAAGTATTAAAGACTGTTCGTTCAGTAATGGGTTTTAAAGATTAGGAGAATTACCACTAATGGAAATGGATCAATTATATACGGAACTTATTTTGGAACATAACCAAGATAAACGTAATAAGCATGAATTATCTGAATTTACAAATTCTGAACATGGACATAACCCTAGTTGTGGTGATGATCTAACATTACAACTCAATGTAGTAGATGGTATCATTAAAGATGCTGCATATACAGGTTCTGGCTGTGCTATTAGCCAAGCATCTGCATCTATGATGATTGATATCATTAAGGGCAAATCTGTTGAGGAAGCGCTTCGTTTAGTAGAAATTTTCTTGGGTATGATTAAAAAAGAGATTACCGATGAAAATGAGTTAGAAGAATTAGAAGATGCTATGGCTCTACAAAATATTTCTAATATGCCAGCACGTGTAAAATGTGCAGTTCTTGCATGGCATACATTGAAAGAGGCTTTAAAGAAATAATATGAAGAAAACGATATTATTTGATTTAGATGGAACCTTAACTGACTCTCAAGAAGGTATTCTTAAAAGCATTAAATTTGCATTGGAACATTTCGGTTATACTGTACCTGATGAAGAAACATTACAATTGTTCTTAGGACCACCATTGGTAGATGCTTTCCAAGAACATTGTGGTTTGACCTTTGAGCAAGCGGAAGAAACATACTTTAAATTCCGTGAACGTTATGGTACCATCGGTAAATTTGAAAATAAAGTATATCCGAATATTGTAGACTTATTGGCTAAATGCAAAACTGAACAATATACTATAGCTGTAGCTACTGCAAAACCAGAACATTATGCTAAAGATATTCTTGATCACTTTGAATTGACACCATACTTTGATGTTATTGTTGGTGCTAATTACGAAGCGGGATTGTTACACAAAAAAGAAATTCTTGAAAAAGCTCTTACGCTATGTGGTAACCCTTTAACTGATGAAAATGGTCGTCGATTAACATTCATGGTTGGAGATCGTAAGTACGATGTAGAAGCAGCTAATGAACTTGGCTGTATCTCCATCGGTGTTACCTATGGTTACGGTACGGAATCTGAGTTAAAAGAAGCGGATGCTGAATATATCTGTGATGATGTTGATGAAATTGCTGATGTTCTCAATCTTGAAGAAATGATGGTTCGTAGATAAGCTATGTAAATAGAATTACATATTAACCCAAATAAAAAGCTAGAGGAAATCCTCTAGCTTTTTTGTATCTTCATTTTATGTTATTTTTTTAGGCCACTTTTTTTAGCTAATGTTTTGATAACCTTAGCACTTTGTTTTTTCAACTTGCCCCCTGTTTGTTTGAGTTGGATACGTGTACGAGAAACACGACCAAGTGTAGTAATCTTAGTTTTGCGACGTGGCTTCATATCACGTTCGTTACCAAAGTCGCCACGTTGCACACTTGTTGCCTTTACTTTTTCAGCTCTAAAAGATTTACGTAAGGCTTTCATAATTAATGTAAGTGGTAATGTTTGCTCGAAGGAATACAAATCAACTGCTACATAACCAAGTGCAGGATATGTGTGCAATGTAAAGTGAAAACCTGGTGCGACAGAAAGGAGGGCGATTTCCTCGTCCATAACTTGACAACTGATTTCATCTACATCAAGTTCAGCTAAGTCAAATGCGGTTGCTACACTTTCCTGTACAGCTGTAGCGGATGAAATTGCGTCTTCATCGCAGGAATATAAATCAATTAACAGTTCTTGTCCTAATGCTTCTGCCATAACAACACCTTCCTTCAGAAAATAATATCTCATTTATTATACATAGATTTAAGGATTAAGTCCAATTATATGAGAATACATTAAAAGTCAAACGTTATTTTTATAAAATTTGACTTTTATATTGACTAAGGTCAAAAAGTCAAATATAATAGAGTTATGCTAAAGAACAAATAGTCAAAACTATAGTAAATAAACTTTAAAGGGGTGTTTTTTATGAGTATGATAGCTGATAAAATAGAAAAATTTATATTAGACCGTATGCGTGAAGAACAAGAAAAGCTAATTTTAAAGCGTAATGAATTGGCTGATGAATTAGATTGTGCGCCATCCCAAATTAGTTACGTATTAAGTACGCGTTTTTCTAATGAGCGCGGTTTCGATGTTGAGTCAAGACGTGGCTTGGGTGGATATATTCGAATCAAAAAAATTAACCCAGAAAGTTCAGATTCTTTACCTGCTGTTACAACTTATCGGATTTATGAAGGTCCAAATACGGTAGAACGATTAATTGATATGCGAGATGTAGATCAATCATTATTTCAATTATTACAATCTGAAAAGATTACCCGTCGTGAAGCTCAATTGATGCATAATTCTTTTGCTACATTAATTGAAAATGTAGACGTAGAAGAACGTAATGATGCTGTTCGTCAATTATATGCATCAATGGTGGACACTTTGCGGAAGGAGTGATGATTTGTGTTATGTGATCATTGCTATAAAAATGAAGCTACTATCCATATGACTAATATCATAAATAATCAAAAGACTGAGCAACATCTTTGCAGTGCTTGTGCCACCGAGTTACAACAAGCTGGGAAATTATCTCCTTATAGTTCTTTTATGAATGATATGTGGGATAATAACTTTTTTACTAATGATTTTTTTAAGAATATGGTGTATCCAGATAACTTATTAAAAGCTCATCAATCTAAGAGATGCCCTCAGTGTGGTATTACTTATGATGAATTCAATCGGGTAGGTAAGTTTGGCTGTGGTCAATGTTATGAGACTTTTAATAGTGAAATAAATCCATTATTAGAACGAATACAAGGTAGTTCTGAGTATGAAGGGACTATACCTAGTCGTGGTACTAATGTATTTAAAGCAAAGTATGAAGTAAAGCAATTGCGCCGTCAATTAGATACAGCTATTCAAGCTGAAAACTTTGAAGAAGCCGCAATTTTGAGAGATAAAATTAAAAATCTAGAAGTTATCATTGATGGTGATAACGAATAGGAGGTTCTTATGTTAGATACTATATTGGACTCTCCGTTAAGTCAGTGGCTGTGTCAGGATACAGAGGCGACAGACCACATTGTAATTTCAAGCCGTATACGATTGGCGAGAAATTTTGATGATATATTGTTTACGAATCGTGAAGATACAGTTTCCTTAAAAAAAGTGAATATAATTTCTCGAGGCCTATTGCCAATATTAAAAAAGGCTGATGAGCACCAATATACAAATATTAGCCTTGAGCAATTAAGTCAACGTGAGCGTGCTGTCTTAGTTGAAAAGCATTTAATGAGTCCTGCTTTAGAGGAACAATTACCATATCGTAATTTGATCGTATCTGATGATGCTTATATCGCAATTATGGTAAATGAAGAAGATCATTTACGTATTCAATCTATGGCTCCAGGACTTAAATTGCAACAAGCTTATAATCATGCGGTTCAAATTGATAAAGCTATTGAAGCAAAATACCCTTATGCCTTTGATGAGCGATTTGGTTATTTAACTGCTTGCCCCACTAATGTGGGTACAGGTTTACGGGCCTCTGTTATGTTACATTTACCCGCATTGACGTTATCTGGTCGTATTACGAGACTCATTCGTAACATAATACAATTAGGTTACTCTGTACGAGGGTTGTATGGGGAAGGTTCCGAAGCTTTAGGTTGTATTTACCAGATTTCTAATCAACGAACGATGGGTATTAGTGAAGAAGCAACTATTGAGCAATTGATTAAAATTGTAGAAGGAATTATTGCAGAAGAACGAAAGTCTCGGCAATCTTTATTACACAACGATAAAGAAGGTTTGGAAGATATACTTTGGCGATCCTATGGAATTTTACAATATGCACGACGTGTAAGCGGTAAAGAGGCACTTAGTAAGCTTAGTGACATTCAATTAGGTGTAGATTTAGAAATATTACCATTCTGGGGTAAAGATACTTTTAATGAGCTTGTTGCTATAACTAGACCAAACTTCCTCTCTAAATACTTAGGTAGTGAAAATTTGACAGATACCGATCGCGACAGCTATCGTGCAAAGATGATACGTCAAAAACTTTCAAATTAATATAAGTACATAAATAATTAATGCATGATTATTTATTTTGTATAGATTGATTTATATAATTTTCTTAGTTTACTGTTAAGAGATTTGTAAAAAATAGTAAATATTAATACTAGATAGCATAATAGATTAATAGAGTTTAATATTATTTTTGATATTCCAATGGTTATTTCACCATTGTTTATATATATTTGAAAAGAAATAATTACAATTTACATAGATAGATGAGGTGATATTATGATGCAACGGTTTACAGACGATGCACAGCGTGTTCTTTCGTTAGCTCAAGAGGCTGCTTTGGAGTTAGGACATGACTATGTCGGTACTGAACACGTACTCATCGGCCTTACAAAGGTTAAAAATGGGGTAGCAGCTAAAGCTTTAGAAGAGCTTGGCCTTGTTACAGAAGATATTTTTGAAGCTGTAGAAGAACATGTAGGACGTGGTAATAAAAAAGCAACGTCAATATATATGACACCTCGCGTTAAACATGTGCTTGAGCTTGCCATTCAAGTAGCAAATCAAATGGATCACAATTACGTTGGTACTGAGCATATTCTATTGGGCCTACTTAGCGATGGTAGCGGTGTTGCAGTTGCTATTTTACGAGCTATGAATATACGTAGTAATGATGTAGTAGAAGCAATTCGTAGTATTCTTGGCTCGAATAAAGGTAGCAACAATGGTGGTCAAGAGGGAATAAATAGCAATAATGATTTAGGTGAGCTGTCAGATTTTGCAACTGATCTTAATGAGTCTGCTAAACAAGGTAAGATTGATCCTGTTATTGGCCGCGATACGGAGATTCAACGAGTCATTCAAATTCTCAGCCGTAGAACTAAAAATAATCCTGTTCTTATTGGTGAACCAGGTGTAGGTAAAACAGCTATTGCCGAAGGCTTGGCACAGCGTATTGTGACTGGTAATGTATCGGAGATTTTACGTAATAAACGCATTATTTCTCTTAGTATTGGTTCTATGTTAGCGGGTGCCAAGTACCGTGGTGAATTTGAAGAACGGTTGAAAAAAGCCATTGATGAAGTACAACAACATGATGATATGATTATCTTTATAGATGAAATTCATACATTGGTTGGGGCAGGTGCTACTGAAGGCGCTATGGATGCAGCTAATATCTTAAAGCCTGCTTTGGCACGAGGTGAATTCCAAGTTATCGGTGCCACAACACTTGATGAATATAAGAAACATATAGAAAAAGATGCTGCTTTAGAGCGTCGTTTTCAACCCGTTCAAGTAGGAGAGCCTAACGAAGAGGATGCTCTTGAAATTTTAAAGGGATTAAGAGATCGGTATGAAGCTTTCCATAAGGCTAAGATTACAGATGAGGCATTAACAGCAGCTGTATCTTTATCTAGCCGATATATTACAGATCGATTCTTGCCTGATAAGGCTATCGATGTAGTCGATGAAGCTGCATCTAAGGTTCGTATGAAAGTATTTTCTGCAGCACCTGATGTTAAAGCATTAGAGGATCGCCTTAATACAGTTAAGAAAGAAAAAGAAGCTGCTGTTACGTCTCAAGATTTCGAAAAGGCTGCAAAGCTTCGCGATGAAGAACAATCACTATTAAAAGAAATTGGTGATAAAAAATCTATCGCTAAAGAAAAAAGCGATCAAAAATTAATAGTAACAGAGGAAGACATAGCTGCTGTAGTAGCGCAATGGACAGGCATTCCAGTGGCTAAAATTGCAGAAGAAGAGTCTGCAACCTTACTACATTTGGAAGAAGAACTTCATAAACGCGTAGTAGGTCAAGATGAGGCTGTTACTGCTGTAGCTAAAGCTGTACGTCGTGCAAGGGCTGGATTAAAAGACCCAAAACGGCCTATTGGTTCATTCTTGTTCCTTGGGCCAACTGGTGTAGGGAAAACTGAGCTAGCAAGAGCGCTTGCATCTTCCTTGTTCGGCGATGAATCTGCTATGATTCGACTTGATATGTCTGAATATATGGAAAAACATACTGTGTCTCGCTTAGTCGGTGCCCCTCCAGGTTATGTAGGTTATGAAGAAGGTGGCCAATTAACAGATGCGGTACGTCGTAAACCATATAGCGTTATTCTCCTCGATGAAGTAGAGAAAGCACATGCAGATTTCTTTAATATCTTGTTACAAGTTCTTGATGATGGTCGTCTTACTGATAGCCAAGGTAGAACTGTTGATTTCAGAAATACAGTTATTATCATGACAAGTAACTTAGGTGCTAAAGCTTTACATAAGAACTCGCCAGAACTTGGTTTCTTAGCAGCTAAAAAGTCTGATTCTAATGTAGATGAAAATAAAGGAATTGATTTTAAAGAGGCTAAGAAATTGGTAATGGATGCGGTGAAACGTCATTTTAGACCTGAGTTTTTAAACCGTATCGATGAAATGATTGTATTCCATCCATTAACAGAAGAGGACTTAAAAGAAATTGTAACTATCTTGATGAGTGATGTTACAAAACGCCTTAAAGAGCGCGATTTACAATTAGAAATAACTCCTGAGGCTATGAAATTACTCGTTAAGGAGGGCTCTGATTTCACAATGGGGGCTCGACCATTAAAACGTGCTATTCAACGTTTAATTGAGGACCCAGTGTCCGATCTTATTTTGAAAGGAGATGCAAAAGAAGGTAAAATTATTAAAGCAGATGCAAAGGATAACAATCTTGTTGTATCAATATGATAAAAATACAAATTATACAGTTGATGACTACCTTTCATATAAAAAATATAAGTTAAATGGTATACTATAGAATGATGATAGTTAACCATGTAGTAAAATTATGCATAAAAGGTCATGAATGGTTATCATTCATGACCTTTCTTTTTAAATGTATTGAGGTGTTATGGCAAAAGCAAAATCTGTATTCTTTTGTCAAAATTGTGGGGCTGAATCCTCTAAGTGGATGGGCCGTTGTCCACAATGTGGAGAATGGAATACATTAGTTGAAGAAATCATTAAAGAAACTAAACATAGTCGAATACCTTCTCGAGGTGTTGGAAATCAAACGGCGAAGCCTACCGCCTTGCCAGATATCGAAATTTCTTCTATTGCACGCGTATCTACAACCTTTGGTGAAATTGACCGTGTATTAGGTGGTGGCATAGTGCCTGGTGCTCTAATGCTTTTAGGTGGTGATCCTGGTATTGGTAAATCTACTCTGTTACTACAAGTATCCCAGAAGGTAGCCGATACAGTAGGAGCAGTTCTTTATGCATCTGGTGAAGAGTCTCAGTTACAACTTAAACTTAGAGCAGAACGACTGCATATTAATAGTGAACGGTTACAAGTTATTGCAGATACTGATCTAGATCATATATTGGAGCAAGCTGAAGCAATGACTCCTTCCTTACTAGTCATTGACTCTATACAAACTATGTATACTGGAGATATAGATGCTGCGCCAGGCAGTGTTAGTCAAGTTCGTGAATGCACATCTCGCCTACTTCGCTTCTGTAAAGAACGAAATATACCTACTGTAATCATTGGTCATGTAACAAAGGAAGGCAATATTGCAGGGCCTCGTATGTTAGAGCATATGGTAGATGTAGTGCTTTACTTTGAAGGGGAGCGTTCTTATCAATTCCGTATATTACGGTCCATTAAAAACCGTTTTGGTTCTACATCAGAAACAGGCATTTTTGCCATGGTAGAGGAAGGGTTACAGGAATTGTCCAATCCATCTGCTTCTCTCTTGGCAGAGCGTTCCGATGAAGAAAGTGGCAGTGCTGTTATGATTTACCTCGAAGGGGTTCGGCCCATCTTAGTAGAGGTACAAAGCTTGGTCGTTACTACGGCCTTTGGTATGCCTAGACGTACGGCGATTGGTTATGATCTTAACCGATTAATTGTATTATTAGCAGTCTTAGAAAAACGCTGTGGCTTTACATTAGGTAATAAAGACGTGTATGTAAATGTCATCGGTGGTCTCAAGGTAAATGAACCTGCTTGTGATTTATCTATGGCGGTTGCCATTGTGTCAAATCTGAAAAATCGAATCGTTCCAACAGATATGGTAATTTTAGGTGAAGTAGGCTTAACTGGTAATGTTCGCAGTATTCCTCGCATTGAACAGCGTATAAATGAAGCCAAGAAATTAGGTTTTAAAAAGTTTATTATTCCTGAAGGCAACTATAAACAAATTAAGGATAATGATAGTTCTATCAAAATTAAAGGTGTCAAATCTATACAAGAGGCGATGCAACTCGTATTTTCATAATTAGGAGGTGATTTCATGATTTATCGGATTTTACGCTATGTAATAGCCATTTTAGTAGGTACAGCCGCCTACGTGGGAATGGATAGCTTAGCACCTATTATTGACCCATATTTGGTTTCTCAATTTGAATCTTTTGGGGACATGTCGTTAACAATTGCACGTATTGCAGTATTAATCGTAGGTACTCTATTAGGCCTTGTTATTGGTTATCTGATTTCATCATTTATTCTGAAACAAGGTTTAGTAATTGCTAAAAGATTAGAGCGTATTCTTACTCATATTCCAAATCAAGAATTGATTGCAGGCACCATCGGTTTATTATTCGGCCTTATTATTGCAAATCTAATTGGTGTTGCATTCAATCAAGTACCTATTATAGGACCTTATATTCCTATAATTTTGAGTGCTATTTTTGGATATAGTGGACTTAAAATCATGGCTCGTAAAGGCCCCGAAATGTACAATAATTACGTACAACAATGGGGAGGAGATAGCACTAAAAAAACAAGTCGTTTTAAAATGTTTTCAACTCATAAATTAGATAAATCCTCTAGTACGCCAAAATTACTAGATACTTCAGTTATCATTGACGGTCGTATCAAAGAACTATGTGCTACGGGCTTCATTGAAGGCCCTCTTATGGTGCCACTATTTGTATTAAATGAGTTACAGGTAATTTCTGACTCTGCGGATGCTACGAAACGCAACCGTGGCCGACGTGGCCTTGATATTTTGAAGGATATGCAAGATGCCAATAAGGTAGCTATAGAAGTTGTTGAAGATGATTATGATGATCTTGTAGAGGTTGATTCAAAACTTATGCGACTTGCTTTAGATAAGCAATGGAAATTGATGACTAATGACTTTAACTTGAATAAGGTGGCTCGTGTACAGGGGATTGAAGTGCTTAACCTTAATGAATTGGCAAATGTATTAAAACCTGCTCTAATCGCTGGAGAATGGATTCGCGTTCAAATCATGAAAGAAGGTAAGGAAGTACACCAAGGTGTGGCTTATCTCGACGATGGCACGATGATTGTCGTAGAGGATGGTAAGCCTTATGTTGGTCAAAATGTAGAGGTTATGGTTACATCCATATTACAAACGAGTGCAGGACGGATGATTTTTGCTCGTGTAGATGGAGGACAAAATGGGCAAGGCAATTAGTTGTATCGTTCTCGCTGCAGGTGCTGGTCGCCGTATGGGATATAAAGAAAATAAGATATTTATTCCTTTAGGGGGATATTCTATTATTCAACGTACCATACAGAATGTAGAAAAGATTGAAGGTTTAAAAGAAATTATTCTTGTTGTAGCTGAAGGCGAACAAGAATATATGTCTAACCATATTCAAGGGTTGGATTTGCATATTCCTGTAAAGATAGTGCTTGGTGGAAGAGAACGTCAAGATTCTGTGGCTTATGGGCTCAAAGCTGTATCAGAAGATAGTAATATTGTGCTAGTTCATGATGGAGCGCGTCCATTAGCATCAACGAAACTGTTTGATTCTGTTGTTAGGGCCGCAATAGAATATGGAGCTGCTACTGTAGGTGTCCCTGCTACGGATACGATTAAACGAGTTGATACAGAGCATACTGTAATAGAAACATTAAAACGCAGTGAATTATACCAAATTCAAACGCCACAAGGCTTTCAAAAAGATCTATTTAAAGAGGCCCATCAAAAGGCTTATGATGAAAAATATTTAGGCACTGATGATGTGTCCCTCGTTGAGCATTTAGGGCAGCCTGTACATATAGTAAGTGGAGACTATTGTAATATTAAGGTGACCACTCCTAATGATATTGCAGTAGCAAAACGATATTTAGGAATTGAGGATAAGCGTATGCGCGTTGGATTTGGTTATGATATTCATCAATTAAAAGCAGGTCGTCCTTGTATCTTAGGTGGTGTTCATATCGAATCTGGCCTTGGCCCTGATGGACACTCCGATGCGGATGTTCTCATTCATGCCTTGATGGATGCCATGCTAGGCGCCGCTGGTTTACGGGATATTGGATACTATTTTCCACCTGAAGATGACCAGTATAAAGGGATTTCTAGCATGCTTTTACTAGAAAAAGTAAATTTCTTATTGAAAGAACGTGGGTTACAAGCCTATAATATTGATATTATGGTTATTTCTGAGACACCTAAATTAAAACCTCACATCGATATGATGAAGGCTAATTTACAGTCTATATTAGAGATACCATTAGATCGCATTAGTATTAAAGCGACAACAAATGAAATGCTAGGGGCTATTGGGCGCCGTGAAGGCATTGCTGCACAAGCTGTCGTTTCTGTATATGAAGGAGAGATTTAATCATGAGTTCCATGAAAGTTCGTTTTGCTCCAAGCCCTACGGGTCCATTCCATATTGGTGGTGCTCGTTCTGCTTTATTTAACTGGTTATTAGCACGTAAGGAAAAAGGCACATTTGTATTGCGCATTGAAGATACAGATTTAGCTCGTTCTACACGTGAAAGTGAAGAGAATATTAAAGCTTCCTTACAATGGCTTGGCATGAACTGGGATGAAGGCATTGATGTGGGTGGTAATAATGGTCCTTACCGTCAAACAGAACGTCTTGATTTATATAAAGAAGTAACACAACGCTTATTGGATGAAGGTAAAGCTTATGAGTGTTATTGCACACCTGAAGAGTTAGATGCGGTGCGTCAAGATCAAATGGATCGTGGGGAAACACCAAAATACAACGGTCATTGTGAACACTTAGATGAAGAGACAAAGGCTAAATACATTGCTGAAGGTCGTAAACCTACAATTCGTTTGCGTGTACCGTTGAATAAAACATACGCTTTTGATGATATGGTACGTGGGCATGTATCCTTTGAATCTAATGGCGTTGGTGATTTTGTAATTGTAAAATCTGATGGCATTCCTGTATATAACTTTGCTGTAGTAATGGACGATCATATGATGGGGATCACTCACGTTATTCGTGCAGAGGAACATTTATCTAATACACCTCGTCAAATGGCTATTTATGAAGCTTTAGGTTGGGAGGTCCCTAAGTTTGGTCATATTTCCTTGATTCTTGGTAAAGACTACAAGAAAATGTCTAAACGTCATGGTGCTACTTCTGTTGAACAATACAAACAATTAGGGTACTTGCCAGAAGCACTTGTAAACTTCTTGGCACTTCTTGGTTGGGCTCCTGAAGGTGAAGAAGAATTCTTCACACAAGATGAATTAATTCAGGCTTTCTCTATGGATCGGGTAGCGAAAAATCCTGCTGTGTTTGATATTGATAAATTGAACCATATAAATTTCCACTACATGAAGAATTTGAGTGATGAAGAGTTATTCCACCTTTGTTTACCGCATTTGAAAGAGGTTGGTTTAGCTCCAGATAGCTTGAATCAAGCTGATATTGATTGGTTGATATTATTATGCTCTACATTCCGTGATCATATTAGCTATGGTGCTCAAATTAAAGATCATGTAGGATTGTTTATGGGCGAAACAGTATTCCTTGAAGAGGGGCATGAAGAGGAGTTGCGTGCTGTATTGAATGAAGAAACAGCTCCAACAGTTCTCGGCGCTTTCCGGAATGCATTGGCTGAACTTGATGAAATTACACCTGAAGTTGTAAAAGCAACAATCAAGGCCGTAATGAAAGAAACCTCTTTAAAAGGTAAATTCGTATTTATGCCAATCCGTGTAGCTTTAACAGGTCAAATGCATGGTCCGGATTTGAATAATATTGTTACATTACTTGGTAAAGAAAAGTGCTTACATCGTTTAGATAATGTAGGTGCATTAACAAAATAAATTTGATCAATTAATCAAAGGAGTTCACGTAACAAGTGTTATGTGAACTCCTTTTGTATGTGTTGTTAATATTCTATAGAAATGCTATAATAATCGGCGTATTAAATTTTGATTTATTATGAAAGCGAGTGTTTTTATGAGTGTTATTCGTTCTATTAATCACTTATTCAATAGTTATCTATCCTGGATAGTACTATTGATGGCTGTTTTAGCATATATGCTACCTGCAGTATTTTCTTGGATGACTCCATATATTGCTTACATGCTACAGTTTGTTATGTTTGCGATGGGGTTAACATTAACGGCTCAAGTCTTTATTGATGTATTTAAGCAACCAATGAAGGTTATTCTCGTATCCGTAATCCAATTCTTATGGATGCCATTGGCAGGTTTCTTAGTAGCCTTAGCATTTAATTTTCCTCCAGAAGTTGGGATTGGTTTTATCTTGTTGGGTGCATGTCCTGGTGGTACTGCTTCTAATGTAATGACCTTCCTTGCAAATGGTAATGTTCCCTTATCCGTATCAGCAACAACTGTATCCACATTATTGGCACCTATTTTAACGCCTTTATTTGTCGTATTATATGCAGGTGCAACATCTTCTATTGAAATTCAATTTATGCCAATGTTTATATCCATTGTAAAAATCGTGTTAGTACCAATTATTTTGGGGATTGTATTGAATTACTTTATTGGCGCAAAAATTGAACCTGTAAAATCTGTATGTCCAACCATTGCAGCTATCGCGGTATTGCTTATCTTGGCAGCTGTAACTGCAGTTAACCAAAAGCAAATTGCCGAAACTGGTTTCATTATTTTTGTAGCGTGTTTAGTACAAAATTTGAGTGGTTATGTTGTGACATACTTTATATGTAAAGCTCTCAGTATTGATGTGTCTTCTCGTCGTGCTATGCAAATTGAAGTGGCTATGCAAAATTCTGCATTATCCGTATCTTTAGCACTAAAACACTTTACACCACAAGCTGCGGTAGCAGGTGCAGTATTCTCCATCATTCATAACTTTACAGGATCTATTTTTGCAGGTATTTGCCGTAAACATGATGATCAAGATAAATTAGAAAATGCTTAATATTAATTGATTTGATGTAATGACATTATTATTACTTGTGTACTATAAAAGCTATTGTTATGAATGATAATAGTAATTTAATATTCTGATTATATATCCTCATCTTTCTAATTAAGCTATTTAAAATACCTATTATGATATGTGAATAGCTGCCTATGAAAGATGGGGATCTTTCTTGTAAATATTGACATTCTATAGCTTTATTGGTAAAATATTTTTATATATGAATATAGATTATTTTAATAGCTGAGACTGAAAGAAGTACTCTACAACTAACTTTTTAGCGAGAACCGATGGTGGGAGGGTTCATGGATAGGTAGATGAAATGCATTCACGAGCTGACACTCCGATTATAGGTAGGTTTGTCCGGCGACGCACCGTTATGCGATGAGTGGGTATCGCTATTGGTACCTAACAGAGTGGAACCGCGGACCATCGTCTCTGTATGAGATGAGAGGTCTTTTTTATTTTACAAAATTGGAGGCATCGGTAACGATGAGAGAAATTACTGTTTATAATACTATGACGCGCCAAAAAGAGGTTTTTAATCCTGTAACACCAGGTGAGGCAAAAATGTACGTATGTGGTGTCACACCATACAATCATCCTCATATTGGCAATGCTCGTCCTTTCGTGACTTGGGACGTAATTCGTCGCTATATGAAACATGTAGGCTATAAAGTAACATATGTACAAAACTTTACTGATGTGGATGATAAAATCATCAACACTTCTAATGGTGAAGGTGTCTCTTGGGATACCATTGCAAACCGCTATATCGATAGTTATTTTGAAGTAATGGATGCGTTAGGTGTACAACGTGCAGACATTTATCCACGTGTATCTACACATATTGATGATATCATTGCTATGATTCAAACATTGATTGACAAGGGCTACGCCTATGAACTCGATGGCGATGTATATTATAGTGTGGAGAAATTTGAACATTACGGTGAGTTATCTGGTCGTACATTAGACGATATGGAAGCAGGCGCACGTATTGAAGTAGATGGTCGTAAGAAGAATCCTATGGACTTTGCTTTGTGGAAAGCAGCAAAACCTGGTGAACCTTATTGGGAAAGCCCATGGGGGAATGGTCGTCCAGGGTGGCACATTGAATGTTCTGCTATGAGCCAAAAATATTTAGGCACAGAATTTGACTTCCACGGTGGTGGTAGCGATTTGATTTTCCCTCATCATGAAAATGAAATTGCTCAATCAGAAGGTTGCTCTGGTCAACATCCAGCAGTGCGCTACTGGTTGCACAATGGTTTTATCACTATTAATTCTGAAAAAATGTCTAAGTCCTTGAATAATTTCTTCTTGGTAAAAGATATTTTAGAACAATATAGTCCTGATGCATTGCGTTACTTCTTATTGAGCACGCATTACCGTAGCCCATTAGATTTCTCTGATGAGCGTCTAGAAGAAGCTAATAAATCTTTGGAACGGTTAAGCACAGCTATTGAAAACCTTCTTTACCTTGAAAAATGTGAGCCAGGCTCATGTGATGAAGCTCAACGCTTATTAGAAAAAGCGAAAGCATACGAAGAAGAATTTGAGGATGCTATGAGTGATGATTTCAACACTGCTTTAGCAACTTCTAGTATGTTCGGTCTTGCAAAAGAAATTAATATCTACTATCAAGCTGTAACAAGTAGAGAAGGCGTTGTTTGCCAAGAGGCAATTGCTGAAGTGAAACGAATCTTCAAATTTATGACAGATGTTATTGGTGTTCTTGAAAAAGCTTGGGAAGGCAATACGGGTGCTAATGCTGCTGAATATGAAGAATTAATGCAAGTTATTCTTTCTGTACGTCAAGCTTGTCGCGAGCAAAAACAATGGGCATTAGCTGATTGTATCCGCGATCGATTAGCTGAGATTGGTATTACCATTGAGGACTCTCCTCAAGGTGCACGGTGGAAAAAACGTGAAGTTTAAACAATTTCAATTCTTAAAGAATGAAGCGATAAAGAAACTAACGGCTCTTGAAGAAGAGCCGCTTCGTTTGCGCAAACGAACAATAGAGGAGTGCCTAAGTGCCGATGCAGTTATGCTAGCTTATATCGGTGATGCAGTATACTCCATGTATGTGCGCGAACGCGTAGTACAAATGAATATTACAAAAGTACAGATCTTACATACTATCGTTACTGAATTTATTTGTGCTAAATCACAGGCAAAAGTATTGCTAGAAATAGAAAATACTTTCACAGAAGATGAACAAGCTATTGCACGGCGTGCTAGAAATAGTAATGTAAACGTGCCTAAAAGTAGTACTGTTCAAGAATATCGCAGTAGTACGGCCTTTGAAGCAGTACTAGGATTTCTTTATGAAACGCGCCAAGATGAGCGCTTACAGCATATCTTGGGGCAAGCCTTTTCTATAACTCTACGAGGTATGTAGTATGGATAATTATATTGTAGGTCGCAATGCGGTTAAAGAAGCCCTTAAAAGTGGCCGTTCTATTCAACGTATTCTGGTCAGTGAAGATAAGGTAAAAACAGGGTTAGCTGATATTGTAAATCTTGCTAAATCTCAAGGTATTGAAGTTAGACCAACACCAGTTAAACAGATGAATAAGTACGATTTAGAGGTACCACATCAAGGGGTTATAGCTCTTGTATCGGCCGTTCAATTTAAAGAATTGGGCGAGGTATTACAAGAAACGACACATGAGGTTCCTTTACTCATCTTAACGGATGGGGTTGAAGACCCACATAATATGGGAGCTATCATTCGTACTGCTGAATGTGCGGGAGCTACGGCTGTACTCATTCCTAAACGACATAATGCGCCTATTAATGCTACTGTTGCAAAGACATCTGCTGGAGCTATTGAACAAATTCCACTTGTACAAATTGGCAATGTAGTGCAAACCATTAAACAACTTCAAAAACAAGGATTTTGGGTAATGGGGGCTCATATGGAAGGTGATCGTACCTTGTATGAAGCAGATATGACAATTCCTACGGTTATAGTCATTGGTAATGAAGGTAAGGGGATTAGTCGCGTTGTAAAAGAAGCTTGTGATTTCCTTGTAACAATTCCTATGTATGGAAATTTGAATTCTTTGAATGCATCTGTTGCAGCTGCAGTTCTTATGTATGAGGCGGTACGTCAACGCCAGGCGAAATAATCATGCTAAAAGATATTTTAATTGTAGACGGCTATAATGTTATTTTTGCTTGGACTCATTTGAAAAAATTGGCTCATGAGTCTTTAGAACATGCGAGAATGGAGCTTCGAGATAGATTGTTGAACTATGGTAAATTTAAGGGTTACGAAGTAATCCTTGTATTTGATGGTAAGTATACAAAATCTGGAGGTTCCATTGAATCTATTACAAGTGGATTTATCGAAGTGTATACTGAGGATGGAGAAACGGCGGATTCCTTTATTGAACGAGAGGTATTTTTACGTAAAGGCAAATATACTAATGTATATGTTGTAACCTCCGATGGGGCAGAACAGAATCAAATTCTAGGCTCTGGCGGGTTGCGCATTCCTGCTCGTGAGTTGCAAAATATGATTCGTATAGCTAAGGAAGAAGAACGACTTCAATATGCTCATGAACATAGACGTGATCAATTTTCAGTGCGTCGTAATGAAGTGGGAGGTTTATTATCTCCTGAAGTTGCTGAAAAGCTTGAGAAATTGCGTCGAGGTCATTGATAGTTGAAAATCATATACCGTTCCAGTATAATAAATATATTGGTTTTTCTCGCTCAATTGTAAGGAGGAGCTTATGAAAATGATTCATACACGCAAGTCCGATTACAATTTCAAGGAAATGACCGATGAGCAAGTTGTGGTCATAGCTCAGGAAGAGCAAAATGAGTTTGCAATCGATTATATTGTTAATAAATATAAGAACTTTGTAAGAGCTAAGGCTCGCTCCTATTTTTTGGTAGGTGCCGACCGAGAGGATATCATCCAAGAAGGGATGATTGGACTCTATAAGGCGACGCGAGATTTTAAACATGATAAATTAGCGTCTTTTAGAGCTTTTGCAGAACTTTGTATAACTAGACAAATTATTACAGCTATTAAATCGGCTACAAGACAAAAACATGCGCCTTTGAACTCCTATATATCCTTAAATAAACCGGTGTATACAGAGGACTCTGAGCGTACATTGATTGAAATGCTATCTTCAACAAAGATTACAAATCCTGAAGACCTCATTATCAGTCAAGAGGAACTAGATGATATTGAGCACAATATTGGTCATATTTTAAGTGATCTCGAATGGGAAGTCTTGGAAGGATACCTTGATGGACGTTCCTATCAAGAAATGGCTGAGGTCACAGATCGTAGTGTTAAATCTATTGATAATGCGCTACAAAGGGTAAAACGTAAATTAGAGAAGTATTTAGAACATCGTGTATTGGGCTCGCATCGAGCATCACAGGAAGGATGACAGTCGTGACAAATTTCTTAATGATTGTAGAAGTAATCGTATCTATTTTATTAATTGTAGTAGTTGTTGCACAAAATAGCAAAAATGCAGGCATGGGCGGTGCTGTTTCTGGTGCGGCAGACTCTTCTTTTGGTGGTAAGCAACGCGGTTTAGATGCTTTCTTATCTAAATGTACGATTATATTGGGGATTATCTTTGCTGTGTTGAGCTTAGTGTTAGGGGCAATGATTAATCAATTCTAATGATGAAAGCCTGCTTTGCAGGCTTTTTCTTTTTTCATCCTAATAAGGGGGTGCAGACTTGAAGAAGAAGGTATTGGACTTTTATAAATCTATACAACCACATGCATACCATATTGAGGATGCAGCAATGGATAATCGTATTCGAGGTGGCAAAGATCTTGAAATGTTTATTCGATCTGCGAAAATGCTCGCCCGTGAAGGCGTATTAACTTCATCTCGACCAGATGTATACCGATATGAAGATCAACAGCATGAAGAATATGAAGGTATCTACAAAGGATATCGTAAATCTTATGGATTTGTTATTATGCTGGATGATGAAGATATTTATGTAGCAGAACAAAATAAAGGAACTGCTATGCATAATGATAAGGTACGTGTTCGTATTGTACCATCAGATTATACAAAACATAAACGTGAAGGCATCATCGTTGATGTTATTGAGCGTGCTAATGAAACCATAGTTGGTACTTACGACAGACAACAACACTTCGGCTTTGTTGTACCAGATGATGAACGTATTGGAACAGATATTTTTGTAGATTTAAAAGATACTTTAGATGCTCGGAGTGGAGCTAAGGTACTAGTAAAAATTACAAAATGGCCTGAAGGCAATAAAAAACCTGAAGGAATTATAACAGAAATTTTAGGTTATAAGGGGGATGTAGGCCTAGACATCAACTGTATTATGGCTAATCATAAGATTCCTTTTGCATTCCCTAAAGAGGTAATTGAGGCAAGTGAGAAGATAGATACTATTGTTCATGAAGATCCGAAGCGGTGGGATCTTAGAGCCTTACAAATGGTAACTATCGATGGAGAAGATGCAAAAGATCTTGACGATGCTGTAAGTGGTCGTAAATTACCAAATGGTAATTATGAGCTAGGCGTACACATTGCGGATGTTAGTCATTATGTTACTTCAGGCCAGCCTATTGACAATGAAGCATACAAGCGGGGGACTTCAGTTTACTTAGTGGACCGCGTAGTACCAATGTTACCAGAGGTATTATCGAATGGTATTTGTAGTTTAAATGCCCACGAAGATCGCTATGCTATGACGTGTATGATGGAAATTGATGATTCAGGTACAGTTGTTAATTATCGTATTCGTCCGTCTATTATCCATGTAGGACGTCGTTGCAGCTATAAAGAAGTTTATAAAGCGTTAGAGGAAAACATTGTTCCTGACGATTTAGTAGATTTTATTCCTATGCTTCGTGACTTAGCAGAAATTTCTAAGATTTTAAATCGTATGCGTCGTCGTAGAGGGGCATTAGACTTTGATTTTCCGGAATATAAGGTATTACTTGATCTCGATGGTACACCGTTGCGTATCGTAAAACGCGATCGAACTATGGCAGAGCGGCTTATCGAAGAATGTATGCTCATTGCTAATGAGACGGTAGCTACGCATTTAAAGGATACTCAACGTACATCGGTATATCGTATTCATGAACATCCTAGTGAAGAAAAATTGGATTTATTCCAAAAGGTATTACATTATTTAGGTCAAACTCTTGTCCTTAGTGCTGATGGTGTAACACCACGAGATTTCCAAAAAATCCTTGATGTAGTGAAGGGACAAGATATTGAGCAAGTGGCTCAAATTATGACCTTACGTTCTATGCAGCAAGCGAAATATAGCATTGAAAACGTCGGCCATTTTGGGTTAGCATCCACTTGCTATACGCATTTTACATCTCCCATTAGACGTTATCCGGATTTGATGGTACATCGACTTTTAAAAGCGGATATGCACTGGAAGGGTGGATACTCTAAACGAGATGTAGATGAAGCTTTCTTAGCTGGTGCTGTGGAACATTCTTCCATACAAGAACAAGTGGCAACCGAGGCAGAACGAGAAACTACTGATCTAAAGAAGACTCAATACATGGTTCCATTTGTAGGCGAAGTTTTTGAAGGCACTATTGCGAGCATAACCTCCTTTGGCATGTTCGTAGAGTTAGAGAATGGTATCGACGGTCTCGTGCATATTAGCATGATGAACGACGATTATTATTTCTTTGACGAAGAACATTTTGTTCTTGTTGGTAAGCGGACAGGTAAAACCTATCACTTAGGTGAAAAGGTTACTGTTACACTTGTAAAAGCCGATGTAGAAAAGAAACAAATCGATTTTGTTCTTGGTGAAGTAGATAATCTGATGGCTATCCAAGAACAATTGAGTAGTGGCTCTGACTATGCTACTAGTCGTGATGGTTTTGGAAATCTAAAGGGGCGAAAGTCATCCCGAAAAAACGGTAGAAAAACTTCTAAACGAGATGATTCAAAAGCTGGGCGTTCTAGATATGATGCTTTCAGTAAAAAATCTAAAAAAGGTAAATCGAGTCGCAAGAAGTCAAATAAAGCTACAAAACGTAGTCAATCTAAAAAATCTAAAAGTAAACGTAAACGATAGAGGAGAATATGGCAAAGAAATCTAGCCCATCGCTTATTGCTGACAATCGTAAGGCGCGTCATGATTTTCATATTCATGAAACCTATGAAGCTGGTATTGCTTTAACAGGAACTGAAATAAAGTCTATTCGTCAAGGTAAGCTTAATCTTAAGGACAGCTTTTGTCGTATAGATAAAGGGGAAATTTTATTGTATGGTGTACATATCAGTCCGTATGAACAAGGTAATCGTTTTAACCATGAACCGGAGCGGACACGCAAGTTATTGATGCATAAATCTGAAATCAATAAGTTACATGCTCAAGTTAAGGAAAAAGGATTTTCTTTAGTGCCGCTAAACTTTCATTTTAGTCACGGTTATGTAAAGGTTACTGTGGGTCTAGTAACTGGTAAGAAACTTTATGACAAGCGTCAAGATATGGCGGAACGTGATGCCAAGCGCGATATTGCTAAGCGAATTAAAGAGCAACAAAAATATTAAGAATTATAAGGAATCAAGTCGATATGGCTTGGTTCTTTTTGTATATTTGTTAACTATGTTATTATTAGTGGTTGATAAAAATACAGTGAGAATTTATAATGTAAACAATAAGAGATGTTTGTAGTTGACATTTTCTAAGTAGAGGAGATACATTATGAATCAGAACATTCGGTACATTACAGAGGTTGCTATTTTAACTGCCATGATTACTGTATTAGGGGCTATTAAAATACCTAATGTCATTCCAGGTATAGAGTTTCAATTATCAGCCCCGTTGGCGGTAGCGATATGTGCCGTATTCGGATTTAAAAAGTATATTATAAGTGGTTGTTTATCTAGTCTAATAGGCTTAGCATTAGGTACTCAAACCATTTTAAATGTTATGATTGCTATGCAATTCCGGCTCATTGTGGGACTAATCCTTTGGATCTGCCATAATCACATGATAGGTATTATGGTTTCTGGTCCAATTGCATCTGCTTTAGCGCGATTATCTTTGTCTTTATATGTTGGTAAGGCTGCATTACCGATGATAGCTCTCGCAGTTCCAGGTATGATCTTTACAGTAATTATGGCACCAGTATTTGTGAAAGTATTCTATAAAATTCACAACCAAGTACCTCAAAGTAATGTAGTTAAAGGTAAGGTATCATAATGGACGAATTATATAGTGTGCGTATGCGCGCGGCTCAAGGTGGTCCCCATGAAAACGGGGGCCACCATATTTCTGGCGCAGAACGCATTGTGACCTTAAATCAAGTTGGATCTATTGCCCAGTCTTTAGCCGAACGAGCGCTGCATCATAGTAAGGGGACAGCTGATTTTATTAATATTACAGTGGACTTAATTCCTGCAGAAACAATTACATATATAGAATGTTTAAAGGTAAATGAACATTTGGCGAATACTGTTGCCGAGGCACATCAATTAGCTGTTGAACTTTTACAGGGCGCTGATATTAGTGAAACTGCTGTTAAACATGCTATTTTTCTATTAGAAGGTTTAGATTCATCTATGCGAGGTGCTATGTTGGTTGATGCAATTTCTGGTGAGCGCATAGATTCTGGTAACCGTGGTGTTCGCGTGAGTCATATGGACTCCTTTGACTCTGAAAAACTAGGGGAAAATGAACATATGAGAGAGGCCTTAGTATTGGCTTCTAAAGTGCAATCTGCAGAGGGGATTGTAGGTGAATTATGTTGGTCTGATGATCCTGATTACACAGTAGGCTATGTTGCTTGCAATGATATTTACCATCGAATTCCTAGCATGAAAGAATTTGGATCTAATCTAGGAGGGCGTGTATTTTTTGTTAAACCAAATACTGATGTGGACTGTGTAATCAAGTATTTGGAAAAAGCACCAGTACTTGTTCAGCGGTGATTGTATGTATAAATTCTTCCAAGAGCAATTAAATAATAAAATCAATAACCTAAATTTGCGTACATTAACGGAATATTGCCCTATAGACGCAGTACGTGTTAAAAGAAATGATAAAGAATATTTGATGATGGCGTCAAATAATTATTTAGGTCTTACTTTTGATGAACGTGTAATAGAGGGGGCCATTAAGGGAGCTCAACAATATGGTACTGGATCAGGTGGATCGCGTCTGGTATCCGGTACATTTCCCTTGTTTACAGATCTTGAAAGAGAACTAGCAAAATTTAAGAATACAGAAAAAGCTCTCGTCTTTAATACGGGTTACATGGCAAATGTAGGTACTATTTCTGCCATAGCAGATAAAAATATGACCATTTTTAGCGATGAATTAAACCATGCTAGTATTATTGATGGTTGTAGATTGAGTAAGGCTACTGTAAAAGCCTATAGTCACTGTGATGTAGAGGAGTTAAAGTTTTTACTTAAACAAGTAGATCGTAATGCACGTAAGCTCATTGTCACAGATGGGGTCTTTAGCATGGATGGCGATATAGCCCCATTAGATAAGCTTTACGAGGTTAGCCGTGAGTATAATGCTTTACTTATGGTAGACGATGCTCATGCGACGGGGACCATTGGTAGCGGTCATGGAACGGCTGCTTATTATGGTCTCGAGAAAGAAGTGGATATTCAGCTAGGTACATTGAGCAAATCGTTAGGTTCTGTTGGCGGCTATGTAGCTGCTAATAGCACCATCATTGATTATCTTGTGAATATGAGTCGTAGCTTTATATTCTCCACTGCATTATCTCCTGCTGACATAGGGGCAGCCCTGGCTGCGTTGCATATTCTTGAGTCTGATACATCTGTATTAGGACGTTTACAAGAGAACGTAAACTATATGGCTCTTCAATTGATTGCCATGGGAATTGAAGCGACCAATGAAACTCCAATTTTCCCAATATTAATCGGAAGTAATGAAGATACACTAGCAGTATCTGATTATCTATACAATGCTGGAATTATAGGTACAGCGATACGTCCGCCTACAGTTCCTGTTGGTGAAAGTAGAATTCGTTTAACCGTTACAGCTGCTCATAATAAAGAACAAATTGATTATGTGTGCCGGACATTGGATAAAGCTATCAAAGAATTGAATTAATTTTATGATTCTATATAATAGCTTCATTTGTAGTAGTGGATAAAGTAATCTAGAAGTTATAGATTTAACTGAATTATAAAGGCTCTATATAATTGACAGCTGTATTAAATGGGCTTATAATTATGAGACCGACGCACGGGGATGTAAAGGTTTCGACAGGGGTGCGTGTGGTATAGATAGCGAGTCGGCGTTCCATGAGGCCGTTAAACGGTGGGAAAACATTTAAACGCAGAAGAAAATTTTGCATTAGCTGCATAAGCTACGTCCCTCATACTTGTGCCTACCAAGTGTGAATGGACGTCAAACAGTAGGCTGGTCTAATTTAGTTGTTCATATGAATTAGGCGAGACAATATGAACTGGGGTTGTGTAGCTTGTCTGTGAGCGATAGCAACCCGAGATCTCAATCATAGACTGTGCTCGGAGAAGTCTATATGGCAACACTCTTGGACAGGGGTTCGACTCCCCTCATCTCCACCATTAGTTTAGCATCTTTCTAAAAGATGTAACATCATGTAACAAGGTGTAACAAATTCGATAAAATAAGGCCCAAGAAGATAAATTATATTATTGTTACTGTAACGTTATGTAACATCATATAACATAATTTTGCCCCTTATTTTGCCCCTTTGATTTGCCCCTTTTATATGAAGAAAATCCCCCTGCATTTTGCAGGGGGATTACTCATTTATTGGAAATAACTTTACCAATAGAATTAATAGCTAAGTTCATTTCCTTTTTCATTTCATCTGTAACATGCGTATAGACTGCTAATGTAGTCCTAGGTTCATTATGTCCTACACGCTCCATAATAGCCTTTAGAGGTACATTAGATTCAGCTAGTAGAGATATATGTGTGTGTCTAAATGTATGAGTGCTAATATGCTTATGGAAGTTTAATTTTTTAAGTATTTTATTTACATAATGCAGATCATAAGGTAAGCCACCGTCAGTAACAAATATATAATCATTATCTTCAAATTTACTCTTCCATAAACGACGGGCCTTTTTGGCTGTAATAAAATAGTTAAGAATTTGATTAGCACGCTTATCTAACTTGATTTTGCGAATTGAATATATATTTTTCGGTGGCAGCCGCATTTTAGGGTCTTTAAAGCTACCAGAAGAAGACATAGTACCATTAATATCAATTTCTATAGTAGTAGAATCATAATCTTGATTGCGCAAGGCTACCATTTCACCGAATCTAAGTCCTGTAAGGGATTGAAATTCACATAATAGTGATACATGATGATGAATGGTATCTAATTGTTGTAATACGTCTTTTAGTTCAGCTTTAGTTAAGAATTTTTCGCGTTGCCGTTTGATGCGGTCAACATCTGTAACAGGTCGCTGCAGCTCCACATTATCAATGAAGGAAATATTAGAAATATAATCCATACGACGTGCATACTTTAATGATTGACGTACCAGCGAAAGACCAGCTTTAGTATAGTTATATGAATATTTTCTAGCAAAGTTATCAAATGTCGTTTGAATGATATAAGTGGTTAATTTGGATAGCAATATATCTTCTGGAAACCATTGGATTAGAGTTTTATAAAGATTATCCATGCTATATTGAGTGGATGCTTTTCTAAAACCACGTTTTGAATCTAAATACTCTTTTATAATCGCTGCTAATGTTATATCATTGTGAAGATCCGTATTTGTTGCTTTATTAATTTTATCCATTAATGCAATTAATGCTAGTTTTTGAGTTTGTTTTGAATTGCTAGAATAGGTGAGTGATACACGTTTAGTTTTACCGCTATATGGGCATTGATAGCGCTCACAATATTTATATCTAATTTTTCCAGATTTTGTGGTAACTTGTTCTATCCACATAAAAACACCTCCAAGGCTAAAATGAGTATAGGTAATAAGCCTTAGAGGTGGTATAATAAATTTGTTAATACAGTAAATATACCTTCTAAGGTTTTGCTGTAGGCCTCTTATCCTATTGGCGTAGGGTAAGAGGCTCTTTTATATTTAGTTAAGAATGACCTTATCAAACGATTCTAACACTGTAACAGGGCTAGAATATAAAAACTCTTTTTCTTTGCGTATAACTTGTGCAGAATATTGTAATGTATATGTATGTGGTGGTAAAGCATTATAAATCTCGGCTATTTCGGTACAATGGTCGTATGTTGTAATCCAGTAATAATCATCCATTTCTCTAATTGCTTGATATAAAGCAACATGATCATCATGATTGAACGCATTTTTATATAATTTGTTTCCTTGTTTATAGTAAGGGGGGTCAAAAAATATAAATATTTCCTGTTCATTGTGCTGCAACAATACATTATGAATTAAGTCGATGGCATTATACATATGAAGCTGTATTCTATGGGATTGTGCAGAAATTTTAGTAATTTTATTACAAATATCAATACGATTAAATCTACAGTCAAGTTTATATTTAGATTCTTGACTGTATCCACCAATAGGGCCACCCATAATAATACCAGCACGATTAGTTCTATTTAAGAATAATGTTGCTAATCCTAAATGGTAGTTATATTCTGGTATAGATTTGTGGGTTTCATAAATCTGTTTTTGAATGTACCACTCATCCATGGTAATTGGGATGTTTTGAACATCTTCGATTAATCTAGTGGGCTCGTGCAAAATGGCATGCCATATAGAATAAATAGCAGGGTCATAGTCATTTAAAATAATAGAATCAACTCTATTAGAAAGTAATAGTTCTATGGATACTCCAGATCCACCAGAAAAAGGCTCGCAATAAATGGGGGATTGAATGTTATTAATTTGAATCAAGTGATTAACAAATTCAGATAATTGGGTTTTGCCACCTGGATAACGTAAAATAGATTTAGTTCTTGGCATAGAATACACCTCCTTTCTATAAGTATAAAACGACTAATATGAGTTTGGCCAGTACATATATAGCATAATGAATTAAATATATTAGTATTCTAGTGGAGGAAGGGCTTTTGATGCGCGACGAGTATTTATTAATACTAGAATTAAATTTCTAAATGAGTCAAAAAGAGTAGAATTATCTGAAAGATAATAGCTAAGAGCTTTTTTATATAGTTTTTTGTTTTCTTGTTGCCATTGTTTAAAGGGATCTGTAGATAATAGATGAGGATTTATTATATTATTTTGAAAAATACCTAATTGTGTAAAGCTTTGTAAAAAAGCATCTTTCTCTTTAAGTCTAAATAGTTCATGGGCTCCATCAAGATTAAAGATATAATATACAACTCGTCGTTCTAAGCATAAGTTTTTGTTATCAATATCAGGAATTTTAGTGATATAGGTTTGATCTAATCGTGAAATTCGTTCATTAGGAATATCTGGGTCTAATATAACAATAGAATCATCAAGTAACTTTTTACCATTTTTTACGAGTGAAATTAAAGCATTGCAGGAGTTACCAGTATTATCAGTAAGATTAGATATAAAATCAATATTAGATAATATAGCTCTCTTTTTTATAATCGCTTTTATTGCATCTTCAGCTATTTTATCCTCACAAATTATATTGACTTTATAAGGGCTAGGCTCATCAATATTTTTAAAGGTAAGTTCTTTATAAATAGTCTTAAAAGATGGATTAACCATTATATTGTAATTATTATCACCACCGACTTGCATTGTACTAATATTGTTAATCACTATATTATCAAAGCCGTTTGGTTGTGTTAATTGTAATCGTAAACAATGGTCGATTAGATAAAGTGAATGAGTAGTTATAATTACTTGAATGTGATTGGATTTAGACCACTTTATTAAATAATCAATTAAACCGATTTGTGAACTTGGATGTAATGATGCTTCAATTTCATCGATACACAATATACCTTTTAATTGATTACCTTCTGGATTATTGCGTTCAAAAGCAATTAATTTACAAAGAATATGACCTAAGTTATCTTCACCTGAAGAAATAGAATTGAAATCATAATATGATTCAGCAGGAGCAAGCGTATTTTTACTTTGCTTATCAGAAATACTATCGATATTATTATAAGCAAATCGTTGCATAATCGCCTGGTATGCATTACTGATTTTAGTTGTTTCAGCAGCGGTTAATTCGCTTTGAATTTTATCAGCTTTTGTTTCAATAATAGGGTAAAGCCGTTTTAAATTAATATAGGATGTGTTAAGGGCAAAATTACCTCGACCTTTGAGATTAGATGCACCTACTGTTAATCTAAATTGACTACCGCCATCACGTGCATATAGTCGTACTGGTTCAGATATATGGTGTCCGTCAGATGTTTCAGCATTAATATAATATGCATAATCAGAATCATCTTTTTCAGGACTCAGTCTAAAAACATTTTTATGGTCAGTTTTTAAAGGTTTACCATATAAATCCTTAGCATCATTAGGGCTGCTAAAAGGATGTGCTATAAGCCCTAGTATTGATGATTTCATAGTTCCATTTTTTCCAGTGATAAGTGTTAGGTATTTTCCTAATTTAACATTTCTATTTTGGAGGGAACGAAATTTTTGAATAGTAATACCTTCAATATAATTGAATTTAATTTCTTTGTAATCATTATAACCAAAGCTTTTAGCATCTTTTTCAACATTTAATATAGGTTTATCTTTTTTAGCTTTCATTTGTAAATCTCCCAATTACAATATTTAGCGAAAAGGTTAAGTTATTTTAGGGTATCAAATAGAAAGGCCGCCACTCTATATAGAGCAGCGGCCTAGCGACCAACGATTAAACGTTGCAATCAGTTCACTACTCGAATTATATCATATTGACAATAAATAAAGCTACTTTTAACAAATTTTTGGTAATAAATATTTAACTATTTCACGTGCAGTATTTACAGATTTTTGACTGGAGAAATTGATATTATTTTCATCATTTGCTCTATCAAAGCCTTTCATAGTGGTGTTTTCATGTCCATAAGTTGCAAATTCAAGAAATCCAGTAGTTGCGCCAGTAGATTTCACTTGCATAGCTAGGATATTTTTAATTGGAATGATTTTATAAGTTCGGTTTCCGAGATTAAAAAGGCCACCTTGTGTGCGGTCAATAACAATACATTTTTCATAAACAAATAGATTAGCACCTCTGCCATCCAAATGATAGAGATGATCTCCTAATAAATCTTTAACTGGACTTTCCACATTAAGAAGATTACTAAACAATGCCATGATCATACATCCTTTCTTAATTAAATTATATAGTGATAAAACTAAATATACTTTAATAATTCTAATCCTCGTGGAACACCATAATGTAAGGCAAGAGAGGAAAAATTAATATCATAATGATTAAATAGTAATTCATCTGGTAAAAGTAGCTCAACAGCAAATGTGTTAGCTTGACGTTCTATTTTATCGATAGAAAACATGGTGTATTTGCTTAGAAATGGAGTGTTGAGTTTTGGATGTAAAATAGCATGTCCTAACTCATGAGCACAGATGAATGGATATAATTCATCTGGGGCATTGTAATTAATATGAATTGATTTCATTCTGAAATGGACATCATAGTAACCAAGCAGTTGCCCTAAATCTTCATAGTAAACTTCAATGCCTAGCAACTCGCATAGGCAAAACGGATTATTGGTGTGGTACTTACTAACTAATTTCTGAACATTCCCCTTAATATTCATAAATAATACCCCTTATTTAGATTTATTTTTATTGGTAGTAAACTTTTGTCTTGCACGTTCTTTGGCCAATCGTACAGATTGTTCTAAAGAAATGCGTAATAGCTCACGTGTATCATCATCTAATTCTTGATCACCATTATAGAAAGATAGAGCAGCATTAGAATCAAGATCATTTAAAATAGATTGTATGCGTTTTTGAATATCTCGTTCAGGTCGTGTTTTAGAGCTAAAGTTTTGTTCTGTGAAACGTGGATCTAAATCAGCTTTTGTAACGCCTAATGCTGATGCTAGTTTTTGAATATTACCAGCATTTGGAGTGGAGCGCATAGCAAAGTAACCAGAAATTGTTGATGCGGGAATTCCTGTTAAATTAGAAATTTCATATTGAGTAAGCCCTTTAGAATGTAATTTCAGATTTTCTGAAATTTGTTTTCGAAGTTGCTTATCAAAATCGCTAAGTTGATTTCTTGGCATTGTAAAATCTCCTTTCTTAATTATCTTCATTATAACGAATAAAATCGTTAAAATCAATATAAAATATTCTTAAAAACGAAAAAAATCGCTATCAAATCGATAAAAAAGATTGACATAACGAATAAACTCGTTTATCCTATAGTCAGAGGAGGTGAAGATATGGAAATTACATTAGAAGGTGCTAGAACGATAGCAGGATATAGCCAAAGTGAAGCTAGTAAACTGTTTGGAGTCCATTATCAAACTTTGGCAAAGTGGGAAGAGGATAATACAAGAATGCCATTTGAAATGGTAAATAAGATTCCTAAAATTTATGGTGTAGAGCAAAACTATATTTTTTTTGGTAAAAGAAACGAGTTTATTCGTTTACAAAGAGAAAAAGCCAAAAAATTTACAACAATAGAGGAGAAATAAGATGATCATCAATATTAAATTTGATAAAGATTTAGAACTAAATGAGTCTATCAATATTACATTAGAAAAGGAAGAAAAGAAAAATATAGAAAGTGGTTTGGTTGAAGCAGGTGTGGTTTGCGTTGATGAAATAAAAGCTGCTGAGTCAAAGTTAAAATCAAAAATTGAAGTAGATAGTGAGGGCGTTAAAATCCAAGGCCAAAAAATCAGTATTAATAATAAAGAAGTGAATCCAATGGGTAATAAAAAGAAAGGATAAAAATATGAATGATAGGAAATTAGCTGCATTACTTGAACAGTATAAAATTCCTGAAACAGTGAGAAGAAATTTAGAGGTTCAGCCTGAGCAGCGTGAACTTCCAGATGTAGTAAAAAGGGTTTTACGGGAAATAAGAAAAGAAAAAGGACTGACATATGCGCGAGCATACACAGTCCTTGAGATTGCATACAATCAATTAGCTTATGAAGCTCAGTTTATTTCTCACATTGAAGAAGAGAAATAATATCAAACGTTTGTTCTGAATCTACCATCAAGAATGGAAGTTTAGAAGCGCTATGTATGAAATCTATATCATATAAGCAGTTTTCACAGGTTTCAAAAAAATCCTGTTTACAAAGTGATAATAACGATGCATCCAATGCCTTCATAAGAACCAAATCTGTATACTCCAGAAATTGTTTGATAACTTCTGGTTTATATCCTTCAAAAGTTTTTAGATCACCGAAGAAATGTAAGAAAATATCTCTGTGATTAAATGGAATATCATTTATCGGCTCCGCATAAAAACCATTTTCGTATGCATCAAAATGAGGAGAGATTTGAGCACTGCTTTTTGGTAATCGCCTAACGGTATTACAGGCAAAAATTTGACTTCCGTCGCTAATGACTATTTTAGGAATATAAACATCTTGATTACTTGAAACATAGTGTATTACTGAGTCAATACATCTAAGTTGATTTAAGGAAAACTTTCTATTCATTATGATCACCTCCCTTCTAAGGGAAGTATACCACAAAGCAAGAAAACATAAGGCAGATAAGGAGAAACTATCATGGAAAACAAAAAGAAAGTGCTTATTTTGGAAAAACAAGCTCTTGTGATAGTTGATGTTTGTAAGTCAATAGTTTTTGTAGTTAAAGAATCGTTATTTTCTTTAATAGAGTTAATCATATTTAAAATCTCAGGAATCAATGGTTGTTCAACCAAAAGAGTTGTTATCGTAAAGGCTTTTTATCCTTTACTTCTACTTGTTACCAAGTAGTTCAGCATATCTCATTGTCCTATTACGAAGATAGTATAGCAGAAATAAAAGAAGGTGAATAGAGAATGAAAACGGAACAGGTGTATGGTCGTATAAAAGACATAGCAGAAATATTTGGCATGTCAAGAATGACGGTATATCGCCATCTAGATGCGATTGCCGAAGCAGGTCAATATAACAAAGTGGTTATAGATAGAGGACCACGTAAGAAATTAATTAAGATTACTGAATTTGAAAAATATTTAAAAAGCGAACATTTAAAGTGGTTGCAAGCGTAGAAGGGATGATTATAATGAAAGATTTTACAGTAATTTATTTAATGATGAATGTAAGTTTGATAGCAAGCGTAGTGGCATCTGTAGCATGTATGTTAAGCCTGTAGGAGATAGGAATATGAAAATATCGATTAATGGGGTAATAACAACAGCACAATGGATTTTAGGTGTACTTGGAATAGGTCTTATCTGTGGAATTGAAAATGCACGTGATGGATTAGATATTTTATTGAATCTGATACTCATAGCTATTACAGCAGTAAGCTTGGTTGCACTACAAATGATTAAAGATTTAATTGAAGACTATAAAGAACAGTGTAAATATCATAAAGCATTAAGAGAAGAACTTAATCGTCTTATAGGAAACCGTCATGAATGGCGTAGATCTATATAGATATCTACATGAAAAGAAACAAGAATGGGATAAAAATGCTTAAAAGGACACCATTAAGAGCCAAAACAAGACTGGTTTCAAAGAAACCATTAAGCAAGAAAAGTAGAAATAAGAAAAAGAATGATATGGAGTTGGAGAAAATCCGACCTAAGGTGATAGAGCGAGACCACGGGAAATGTATTTTATGTGGAGCGCCTTATGAAGAGGTCCATCATATCAAATATAGGTCAGCAGGAGGAAAAAATAACATAGAAAATCTATGTTGCTTATGCTGGCATTGCCACAGAATGAAAATTCACGCTGGATCACATCCAAGAGAATACAGAAAAATTTTACAAACAATACTAAAAGAAAGGCATGGATATGAGTACTAAATGGTATGAGAAAGCACTAAATAATACATGCCCGGAATGTAAAAAAGCAATCAAGCATGCTGTAGTATGTCATAGACATAAACAGTTGATATGCATGGATTGCTGCAGTAATTGCCAATACCTAACAAAGTCTCAAGGTGATTGGCATTGTAATTTTGACAAAGAAAAATGACCGTGTCGGGAAACACGGCCATAAAAATAATGTGATATGTGATATCTAAACCTTACATATTTAGTATATCACGTATAGTGGGAAAAGTCTAGTAAAATAGCGGTTTGGTAGCTATTTTGTAAGACTAGATAGATACATTAACAACTCAACATAAGGTGATAACTAAATGAGAAGAAGAACAACCATAACATCTAAAAATATGATTGAAGTATCAGATCATATTACAGGGAATTCATACTATGGGAAACCATGAAGAAAAATACGGAGTGAAAGAAAGCAAGTAACACCAGAAGTCATAAGAAAGAATAATTTAAGGATGGCTGAAAAGCAATTGAGGTTACTAATAGATATGAATTTCAAGGCAGATGATTATTATCTAACACTCACATTTAAGAATGAGGAAGATGAATTAGATGCAAAAGAGATGATACGAAAATTCTTTAGAAAGGTAAGGGATTTATTTAATAAAACAGAGCAAATCTGTAAATACATCTATGTGATGGAAAAGCAGGGGCGCATACATTTTCATGCATTACTTTCAAGAGGAATTGAACTAACTACTCAATTATTAAAAAAGCTATGGCCACATGGCTATACAAAAATTGAGTACTACAGAGGGGAAGCAGAAGATGCTATAGGGTTGGCTAAGTACTTTATGAAAGAACGAAAATCTGACATTGATCATAATGATGTACAGGTAAGAAAGAAATGGGTATCTAGTACTAATCTTGAAAAGCCAAAAGTAAAGAAAAAGATACTAAAGGCTACAGAGTGGCGTAAGGATATTAAAGTACCTAATGGATATTACTTAGATAAAGATAGTGTCTATGAAGGGGTAAATAATTATGGATTTCCATTTAGAACATATAGGCTAATACGATTACCTGATTGGAGGGGAGAATATGAACAGAGAAAATCGACTAAGGCCCTGTCCGTTTTGCGGGAATAAACATATGAGGATTATGACAGGGATAAAAGTAGGGCTAAAACATCATATGGTGGCATGTGATAAATGTGGAGCCGTCACTCATTTTGAAGAGTGGCCATTGTACTTAGATTGTGAAAAGGCATGGAATAAAAGGGCGGATAATTAATGGAAAACAAATATAGCGGGATTGTATTTATTCCTAGAACAACTGGAGAAGCAATTATAAACGCATATGCAATGAATGCATGGAATGATACAGGGAAATATATATATTTCACAGAAGCTGGAATATCTGTAGGGATACATACCACAGATGATGGAATATATACAAATTCATTTATGGATGTAGCTATATGTGCTGCATGGCTAAATGGGGAAATATCAGTTACTGAATTAGAAGAAGTAGATGGCATCTATACAAATAGCATAAAGGAGAAAAAATGAACACGGTTAATTTAATGGGCAATTTAGCAAGAGATCCAGAAGTAAGATATACAAAGACTGGTAGAGCAGTAGCAACATTTACAGTAGCTGCAACGAATACATACATTGATAGCAACAATGAAACAAAAGAACAAACCGCTTTCATTAACTGTGTAGCTTGGGGAACCTTAGCAGAAGAGATAGGGACTTTGCGAAAAGGAAATAAATGTTTGGTACAAGGCAGAATTCAAACACGATCATATGAAACTCAAAATGGTGAAAAGCGATATGTAACAGAAGTGGTCGCAAGTTTTGTAGGGGCCACATTAAATGGTGGACATAATGAACCATCGAATTTTGATAACTTCAATAATGATGAACAAATACCCTTTTGATAAGGGCAATGCAGAGACATTGCCAATGGAAAAGAAACGAAATAAAGCCCTAGAAAGGGCAGAAAGGTTGATGCGGTAATGGCAAGACCAAAGGATATGTTTTTAAAAGCTAAAACATGTAAGCATGCAGTAAAGTTTACAGGCAATCAAGGATTGTTTGTAAGAACTACTTGTAAATGCCCAAATAAATTAATGCTGCCGGTGCCGGATAAAAGAGGAATTAGAGTAAAAGTACTTTATATCATGGCCAAGAAATGTATAAATTGTAAGGACTATATAGATGCTAGAAAAGTAAAGGAGAAAAGAAAATGAGGTATACAATAACAAAATTTAAAATGGAAAGCGGAAAATTTGATATTACGTATACAAAAAAAGTAGCAGAAATGGATGAGCAGCATTCTTTGAAATCCTATGAAAAGCCAAGACCAGAATTTAAGGAAGCACATGTCACAATGAAAGCATTGTTACTATCCAAGTTTGGAGCATTTAAATTCGCTCAAAACATGGTAGCAGTATCCGGAATTGAATTTAGATATGGTGGTAAAGATTTCTTCCCAGATGAAGTATCTGGCATTAAAGTAAAGGGATATCTACGCAACAAAGAGAGCGAAGTAGGTGTATTTAGCACTAAATGGCTAGATGTTGATAAGGATTTAGCCGAAGACATTAATCTAGTTCTAGGTGAAATTGAAGCATACATTGAAGGAAAACGTGCGCAAGCCAATTTATTTGATGAAGAACAACAAGCCAATGGCAATGCAAACACAAGTGATGCGGAGATCATTGGTGAAGATGATGATTTAGACATGGATGATGCGGATGATATCGCACCATATGAAAACAGTCCATTTAATAGAGCAGCGAGGGGATTAAATTAATGAGCAAGAAGCTTATCTATGTAGCCCACCCTTATGGTGGGAAGAAAAGCAATAGAGAAAAGATAGATGCAATCATGAATGAATTAATATTTGCAGATACAGCCAATGATTATGTATCACCTATCCATAACTATGGATTTGTTTATTTAACAGGTGATGAATACCAAAAGGGGCTAGATATTTGCCTAGGCCTATTAGGGCATTGTGACATCCTAGTATTGTGCGATGGCTGGGAACAGAGTCGAGGATGTAAAGGTGAATATGAATATGCTTTAAAAAGGGGAGTGCCAGTATTTACAATAAATGAATGGAAAGAACAATTAAGGGGGAGTAAATAAATGTATACGGTAGTATTAATAGAATGCAATGGTAGCGATAACGTAGGACGCTATGGTTCGTATAAAACAATAAACGAGGCACGCAAGGCGAGAAATGAATTTGAAAAAGAGCAAAGAAAATTCATGCAAGGCCTAAGCGATGAACAATTTTCTAAATTTATTGAAGAAATGCCAGTTATTGTAAAGAATTATTCTCACATTATGAGCGTTTCATATATTTTGCAAAATTGCTGTGGGTAAACGAATGCTTAAATCGCCATGCAAAGGCTGTGAATACAGAATTGTAGGTTGTCATGCACAATGTGAGCCTTATGTAAAGTATTCGAACGGCTTAATTAATCAGAGAAAGACTAGAGATAAGAGCGGCGATATATTGGGATATGTTAAGGATACCACCAATAGAGTGCGCCGACGTATCGGAAAGCCTAAATATTATGGGCAGTAAGGAAAGGGGAATTATGGAACTTGTATACTCAGGTAACTGGTTCGCATTAGGCGCTTGTATATATGGGCGTAAAAGCCCAGATGAGGTGTTAAAAGTATTAGGGCTACAGATTAAGCCCAGAAAGAAAAACAGCTATAACGTAGATATTGAAATTCTAATTAACATGAGGCGTGAGGGCTTAACGATAAGACAAATCGCAGCGTCGTGTGATATGTCTTTCGCCGTGGTGAGAAAACGCCTTTTAAATGCAGGGGTTAAGTTGGAAAGGTTGAAATGAAACAGGTGAGCATACAAAATCGCCTGCACATCATAGTGTTTTCGTGATGATCAATTCACCGAAAACGGACATAAGGTTTGAATATCAAACAGGAGAAATAAAATGAAAGTAAAAGATCTATTTATTAGATATTTTTTAAAATTAGGGGTGAACATCAATGCTAGTTAAAGATAAAGAACAGTATTGCTGGTGTTTTTATGGTGATGTTGGAAATCCACAAGATAGCATCGAGCAAGCAATTGATGACTATTTAGATTATTTTGGTTGTTACTGTTGGGATGAAAATTTTGATGTTGAATATTTAGAGCAAGACACATTGAATGATAACGTTGAAGTTGGACACCCTTATTACTACGTTCCAGAAGTAGATGGAAAACGTGTAATTTATGATCTTCTTGATAATGACTTACCTGAAGAATTAGCTGAATGTGATTTTGAATATTTTAAAGGGGTAAAGAAAGAACATATAAGTGAATTAAGCGAAAATCTAACAGAGGTATTTCAAAAATGGGAAAAATCAAATGGACTAAATAACAGGGTATATTGTGTTAAAGAAACTAAAATGTATCGAATTGGTGATTATATAGATACCAATGGCGATTATATATAGGAGCAAACTATGCAAATGAAATGTCATAGGTGTGATAGATTATTCACACCAGTAGGTTCAGAAAAGCATTGTCCTGATTGTATAGCAGGAAAGCCAATACCAAAGAAGAGAACAGTAGCTGAGGTAAGGGCAGAAATAAAAGCGAAGCGTGATGCGGAAGAAGCAAAGAAATATAAGTACGAACGGTACTGTTTATGTTGCGGTAAGAAATTCTATACAAATAAAACCAACCGAGTAATATGCAGTGATTATGATTGTGAAGAGAAAATGCGTATAGAACGATTGCAAACTAATAGAGCAAGATATAGGGCAAACGCAAAACAAAAAAGAGCTAAATAAGCTAGTATAAGGATGTAAGATATGACGGAAGAGGAAATGCAAAAGAAGTTAGGAAGGCATTTATTCTTAAAGAATATAACTATTCCTAATATAACAATGCATGGAGATGGGAAAGGGGAATATGAAGCAGATTTAATCTACTTCAATCTTAAAGTAAGAGTTGTTACTGAAATAGAAATCAAGGTAAGCATTCAAGATTTCAGAGCAGATTTTAAGAAGAAAAGATACCATGATCATTTACATGTAGGCTATTTGTATTATGCAGTACCACAAGACCTGTATGAAGACCATAAGGATGAAATAGGTGGTCAATATATCTAATAATAAAAGAGAAGATGCCAGATATATTAAAAGAGCAAAGAAGCGCAAAGATGTAAAGGCATTAAATGAAAGTGAAGTAATTAACTATTTAAGGATTGGTTGTATGAAGTGGGTGAACAGATGAAACTAAATAATGAATTCAAAAAATATATTGTAGATGTTTGTAATTATATTGACATTATGTTTTCTATCGTATTAGTTAGCGTGGTAATAAAAGGCATATTTTATACATTTACAAACAATGATTGGTTAATAGTCGGAATTGCAAGTGCAGGAGTATTATTCTGGCCAAACAAAAAATATATTACTAAATGGTTACATGTAGATTGGAAGAATGATGGATACAATGAAATGCATTAATAACAATATAGCTGCTCAATTAAGAGGGGGAAAGATAAGAAATCTTAACTGGGATAAAGTGGCAAAACATATTGTAGAATATGGACCTAATATAATGGTATATGCTGGTATTAATGAAGATTGGGATAATACATGTGGAGCTATATATGATCATGGGGAAGTAATCCATGATGATGCACATGTAACTAGTACATGGGGGACACCAAGCATCTTTACATATGTAGAAGGAAAAAACAAAAAGATTGATGGTGGGGATGAATACTTTATATATGCAGATGAACATATATATGATTGGACAGAATCAGCGTTGAAAATCGTACAAGAGAAATAGTACAAAGTGCTTGATGCGGGAGGTAGCCATTGACTGAACAGGAATTAATAAGACAAATAACGACTATTGCAGCTAAAACAGCAATAGAAGAATATAGAAAGGAAATAAGTAGGAATGAAAAGGAAACAATAGATACTCTTAGACACAATACAATGAAGCTATTCAAACACTACAATAAGTTAAAGACTTATGTAGAGAATAGTATATCTGACTCATCACAAGCCAAAGACTTATGGCTAGACAAGCTATTAGGGGAGATGTTTGATGATGACAGTAAAGTAATGGTTAAGTCAATCATAAGAAGTAAGGAGCAAACAGAACTTATGATGCGGCACATAGATAACATGATTGATATCTATGATGAGCGTTGTAAATGTCGTAGAGTGAATTATTGTGATTGCGTTAGACGATATTATATTAACGGCGAACAATTGAAAGACATTGGCAGTTCATTAGATCCTAATGTAGATGAACGAACAGTACAACGCTATATCAAAAGAGGATTGGAAGAGATGTCCATTCTTCTGTGGGGATTAACCGGGATTAAAAGTAAATTGTCGTAAAAGTGTCGTGGACGTGTCGTAATGATAAAGATATAATGATAGTGTAAGTAAATATGGAATGAAGAAGAAATAAAGGCACCCACAATAATTAGTGGGTGCTTTTTATGTGGAGATGCAAATGAAAAGAGCAAGGCATGAATGCAGCTATCCTGGATGTCATGAATTAACAACAGATAGATATTGTGAAAAGCATAAAGTTAAGCAAGATAATACAAGACTATCTGCACATGCTAGAGGATATACCTCTAAATGGGATAAAGCTAGGAAAGTATTTCTTGCGGAACATCCAACATGTGAATGCGCTGAATGCAAGGCATCAGGCAATCCATTGGCAGCGAATGTAGTGGATCATATCATTCCTCATAGAGGAGATATGAGATTGTTTTGGGATAGAAACAATTGGCAAGCTATGAATAAACGCTGTCATGATAAGAAAACAGCAAGAGAGAATGGCGGCTTTGGTAATATGGCTAAACGATAATGATAAATAGTGAGAATACCCCCCTATTTAAAAATGTTTGGGCATTGAAAACCCAGACCGTGTGGCTCCTTTCTTCGTAAAAAGTTCGTGAAATAAACTATTTCTGAGAAACAAAAATTTTATAGGCAATGAAAAGAGGTGAAAAAGTAGTGGGCCGAAATGCAAAACCTATAGATTTAATCATGGCTGATGGGAACAAACGACATTTAACAAAAGCCGAAATTGAACATAGAAAAAATACAGAAATACGTTTTGGAAATGATAAATTAGTATGTCCAAAACATATAAAAAATGACAAAATTGCATATGCAAAATGGAAAGAATTAATAAGGCTATATAAAGATTTTGATTTTGTAGCATCTGGAGATGTTGGAATGCTCGGCCGCTACTGTATGGCCTATAGTGAGTATATGGATTTACTAGAACGTAGGACAACGGTATGTCAGTTAATGCCTAAAGTTGACGATGATGAGAATGAAATAATTAAAGACCAATTAGACGCCGGGAATGTACATCCAAAACGTATTCAGAAGATGATAGAAAAATATGAATATATATTATCATTTGGTGGAATAATTTCATTAGATAAGGCCATTAATGCGAAGATGGATGCATTGGTTAAAATGGAAGATAGATTATTCTTGAATCCATTGGCTAAAATTAAAAATGTACCTAAGAAACCTCCAGAGGAAGAAAAAACAGAATTAGATCAGAATGGCTTTGGTGATATATGACAATAAAGGAAGAGTTAATACAATATGCTAAAGACTGTATTAATGACACCAAGCATTGTTGCCAGAAACATAGATGGGCATGTGAAAGATTTCTGAGAGATATAAGCCGTGAAGGAACGGATGAATTCCCTTATATCTTTGATGATGCAAAAGCAGAGAGATTTTATAAATGGGCAAGTTTACATAAGCATACTAAAGGCGTGCTAGTAAATACGCCCATTATTTTTACGCCAATACAGCGCTTTATATTTGGTAACATTTATGGATGGATTCATAAAGATACTGGGTATAGAAGATTTACAAAGGCATATTGGCAAGTGGGAAGAAAGAATGCAAAATCTCAATCATTAGGTATAGTTGGTGATTATGAATTAATGGCACTTGGTGAAGATAATTCAGAAGTCTATATTGGTGCGACTAAAACACTCCAGGCGAAAATCATTTACAATGAAGTAATAGCAATGCTTAAAAAATCAAGTGCGTTATTTAAAGGCAAGTGGAAAGAAGCATATAGTACGATTGTACATATTAAAAGTAATTCAATAATGCGTGCTTTATCTAAGGATGATGGGAAAACTGGTGATGGTTTAAATCCACAATGTGGATTGATTGATGAATATCATGCGCATCCAACAGATGAAATATTGGAAGTCATTAAGACAGGGATGATTGCACGGCGCCAACCTTTATTGTTTATTATTACAACAGCCGGTAATAATTTAGGTGGGCCTTGCTATAGAATTGAATATCCATTAGTAAGTCAAATCTTAAATCCAGATATCGAATTTGATATTCCGGATTATTTTTGTATGGTGAATGAATTAGATCGAGATGAAGAAGGGAATCTGATTGATGACATAAACGATGAAGAGTGTTGGATAAAAGCCAATCCAATTGCAGCTACATATGAGGTAGGATTAAAGAATATCAGAAGTAATTATATGTCAGCGATAAAAAGCCCAGAAAAGATGGTGTCATTTATGACTAAGAATATGAATATATGGGTTAAAAAATCAGCACAGTCATATATTGATATGGCAAAATGGAAGGCACGAGGAAGATTAAATGAGGATTTTGAAAACGATTTAGGAATATCACTATATGGATATGATGCATATGTAGGTATTGACGTATCAAAAACAATTGACCTTACAGCTGCTGGGATAGTAATCCCGGTAAATATTAATAACAGTAAGAAATTTATTACTTTAGCACACGGTTTTATACCAGAAGAGACAGTACAAACAAAAGAGCGAACAGATAAAATCCCATATAGACTATGGAGTGAAAGAGGATGGCTAACAATTACTCCAGGTGAAATTGTTGATTATCGGTTCATGACTAAGTGGATTGAAGAAACATTAAATAAATATGGGTTAAATATTAAAGATGTTTGTTATGATCCATATAATGCTACTCACTATACCCAAGAATTAGAGTCAAATAAAGGATGGGGAATTGTAGAAATCAGGCAAGGTATTATTACATTGTCAGAACCTACAAAGTCATTCAGAGCAGAAACATATCAAGGCAATATATTGCACCCAATTAATGATTTATTAGATTGGGCAATTAGTAATGCTGTAACAAAAGTTGATGCTCAAGAAAATATTATGTTAGATAAGGCAAAAAGCACTGAACGTATTGACCCAATAGCAGCCATAATAAATGCATATACAAGGGCAAAAGTAGCAGCTGATGATGATTTAAGTATGTACATAATGAGTGATGAGTTTAGTCTATAGGAGTCGTAATGAAATATATAAAAATAATTGGAAGTATAATTGATGACCTGCTATTTACAATAGGGGCCATCTTTTTTTGCATCGGTGGATTTATGATCCATACAATAGTAGGCATATATAGTGTTGCGTTGGCCGCCTGTGTACTTGGGTACATAATTGGAACAGCGTATCATGTTGAAAGAAAAGGAACGAGGGATAGACCATATGGAGAATAGGAAAGGAGATATAACAATTGATATTAAGAAAGTTCATTGAAAAAAGGGATGGCTATATGCAGCCTAATCATGTTGATGCGGATTCAATTATAGATTTCTTAGGAACATCAACAAATAAATTTATGCGGGTAAGTGATGTTATAAAAAACTCAAATGTATTTGCCTGTGTCAGTATCTTGGCAGATGATTTAGCAAAACTTCCAATCCATACATATTATGGAGATGGAGATAGAACAAAAGGGATGCAACATCCTGTAGCAGAATTGTTATATACAAGGCCTAACCATTTAATGAGTGCATTTACATTAAAACAAACATTACAAATGCATGTGGGGTTGTATGGTAATGCTTTCGCATTTATTGACTGGGGAAATGATGGATTTCCCAAAGCAATATGGCCATTAGAACCATCATCTACTGTTCCATATTTGGATGTAAAAACTGGGCAATTAACATATCAAACACAAACATTACAAGGTGAAACAATTACATTACAACCATCTGATGTACTGCATTTTAAAACAATGGCTAGAGATGGCATTGTAGGTAAAGCACCATGGAGAACATTGGTTGATGAATTACGAGGGCAGAATTCAACGAAAGAATTTATCAGCAATTTCTACAAGAATGGAACACTAGTGTCCGGTGTATTGCAGACAGATTCAAAAATAAATCAAGAAGCAAAGGATAAGTTGAGGAAAGATTTTGCAAGTCGGTATGCAAGTCCGGATAATGCTGGTAAAACAGTTGTATTGGATATGGGCTTAAAATTTCAGACCATAGGTATGCAGCTTGATCAAGCACAATTTATTGAGACGCAAAAATTTGGGATTAATGAGGTGGCTAAAGTTTACAGGGTACCTCCTCATAAAATAGCACAACTAGATAGAGCAACCTATGCAAATGCGGAAGCAATGGGGCTTGAATATATCAAGTCAACACTGCTTCCTATTTTTATGCAATGGGAACAAGAACTAAACTACAAACTATTTACCAAAATAGAACGGCAACAATATTATGTAAAGTTTAATGCTGATGCGGAACTTCGAGGAGATAGTAAGTCTAGGGCTGAATACTATACAAAGATGATTCAGACTGGGGTATACACACTAAATGAAGTGCGAGCCATGGAAGAGCAAAAGCCTATGAATGATGGCATGGGTGATAAGCATTTTATATCTCTAAATTATACGACTACCGATAATTTGGAGAAATTACAACTGGCAAAAATTAAAGCTGGTGAAGACTTAACAGTGAAAGGAGGTGAGGGGAATGGACAAGGAACGGAGAACACTTCAGACCAAGATAGAAATCCGGAAGGTGGAGAATGATAACGGTGAGTTACCATATATCGAAGGTTATGCATTGAAGTTTGGAACCCGGTCAGAAAATATGGGTGGCTTTGTGGAAATGTTATCTAAAAACTGTTTGGATAATACAGACATGAATAATGTTGTTGCTTTGTATAACCATGATGAAAGTTATCCATTGGCACGTAATACTGTGCCATCAGGGGCGGGGTCATTGGAGCTTAAAGTTGATGACACTGGTTTGTATTTTAGATTAACACCAACGGAAACAACATATGCAAAAGATTTAATTACAAATCTTGATGCGGGAGTTGTAGGGCAATGCTCATTTGCATTTTCATTGGCTCCAAGTGGTTCTGAATGGATATGGGATGAAGATGATCAAGTATACATTCGAACAATTACGGCGATCAAACGCTTATGGGATGTTTCGATTGTTACGACACCGGCATATCCAGATACAGAAGCAGATACGGCAAAACGTGATTTGGAAGAGTTCAAAAGGACTCAACAAAATGAACTAGATGAAGTTCGAAAACGTAAATTAGCAATTGAATTAGAATTATTGGAGGGATAAACCATGAACGAAAAAGAACGTGAATTACGCCAAAAGATGGCAGCAAAAAATGAAGAAATCCGTGGCCTAATGAATGAAGGCAAGTTGGATGATGCGGAGCAAGCAACAGAAGAATTGCGCCGCTTAAAACGTGAATTACAAGTAGAAATTACATTGGGTGAAAACAGTGTAGATACTGTACCACCAGAAGCACGTCAACATCAAAATCATGATAATGATATTGATGTAAATCAAATCATGGCTCGTGCTTTGCGTGGCAATCAATTGTCTAAAGAAGAAAATGAAGTATTGGTGCGTGCTAGCACATTGAATGAAGGAACCGGTAAAGATGGTGGGTTTATTGTTCCTAAAGATGTACAAACGGAAATTAATGAATTGAAACGAACATTAAATCCATTGGATGAATTAGTACGAATTGAAAAGGTTTCCACTATGAGTGGTGAGCGAACTTATGAAAAGCTTTCCACCATGACAGCATTCCCAAATGTAGCTGAACTAGCAAACATTGCAAATTTGGAAACTCCAGAATTCAATCGCGTTGAATACAAAGTTCAAAAATATGCAGGTATTTTGCCAATTTCTAGTGAATTATTAGCAGATACAGACCAAAACTTATTGAATTATTTGTATCGTTGGTTGGCTAAAAAGGATACGATTACACGTAATACAGAAATCGCTAAATTAATTAATACGCTTACGAAGAAACCAATTACAGGTATTGATGGATTAAAAGACATTTTAAATGTTGATTTAGATCCAGCAATTGCATTGACTTCTATCCTTTTAACTAATCAAGATGGGTATAATTACCTTGATAAATTGAAAGATACACAAGGTCATTATTTATTGCAACCAAACCCATTAAATCCAACTGAAAAGATGTTAAGTGGTAAAGTGGTTAAAGTGGTAAGTAATAAGGTATTACCTACAGATACTAGCGGTAGCGGCAAAAATGCACCAGTTATTATTGGGGATTTAACAGAGATAATTACATTGTTTGACCGTGAAGCGATTACATTGTTAGGTACAAATATTGGTGGTAATGCATTTGTAACGGATGGTTACAATATCCGTGGTACACTTCGTTTTGATACAAAAATTGTAGATAATGAAGCAGCTGTATTTGGTCAATTGAAATTGGCATAAGGTAATTATTATGCAAAAGTTACTGGATGATGTAAAAGAATATTTACGGGTAGACAGTAATGATGAAAATACAGTAATTGAAAATTATATTGAAGCAGCAAAAACATATATAGAGAACGGCACAGGGAAAGCATTTGACGAAAAAAATAGTCAAATGCTTTTAGTCGTTAAGATGTTATGTGGGCATTGGTATGATAACCGAAATGTAGTAGGCGGTGGTGGTGAACTGCCGTTTACTATTACTTCATTATTACTGCAGATTGAACATAAGAAAGAGGGGTAACAAATGAAAGTAAGAGTATTACATCCAACAATCATTGATAGCCAATGGCTTCAAATTGATGACGTATTAGAAGTAGAAAATGAAAAAGCGCAACCATATGTAGAAACAGGTCTAATTGAAGTTATTGATGATGCGGAAATTACTCCACCGAATGCTAAAACTGGTGGTGAAAAAAATCCACCAGAAGGAAATCCAAATCCACCAAATGAGGATAATGATGGTGATGAAAACCCACCAGACGAAGATGGGGGTAAAGGTTCCGAGTCCGGAAAAGGTAAATAATTATGTTACGGATTGGATCTATGAAGAATCGTATAGAAATATTACGGCAGACCATAGAGCCGGATGGACAAGGTGGGTTTAAAAAAGAAAAACCACGTAGAATTGCTACGGTATGGGCCGCTATTTTAAAACCAAGATTTTGGGATGGTGATAGTGGGAAAGGCCCTACTACAGCAATTACACAAGGTATACAGATACGACCGTTAAAAGCAATTGATACTGATTGTATTATTAGGTACCGTAATACAAATTATGAAATATTAGACATAGAGTATAATACGGATTCTTATATATTGACATGTCAGGCAATCAAGAAACGGTAGGTAATTATGGCATTTGTAAAAGCTGATATATCTAATGCTACTTATAAAGCCATGCGAGATATTCACAATTATAATTCTGAAACACAAGAACGAATTAAAGAAGTAACTAGGAATAAAACGCATGAGGTATTAACTGTAGCAATTCAATTGGCACCTTATAGAACTGGTAAATTTAAAGGGACAATAAGGGAAGAAATTAAAACACATAGTCAAGGTATCTATGGACGGGTATTCACAAATTCACCGGTAGCACATTTAATTGAATTTGGTACAAAGGGGCATGTAGTAATGCCTAAAAAGAAAAAAGCATTAGCACCAGGAGCAGCCGGCTGGTATATGACTAATGCTACAATTCCTGCAATATCTGCAAAGCCATTTATGAAACCGGCTATGGATAAGGTCCGTCCAACGATTGAAGGTGCAATTAAGGTAGCAATAAAGAAATGAAGATAAAAACTATTCCATTTAATGCTGTACAAAAAGCATTTTATAAATTGCTGTCAGAAGGGCAGACGGCTCCTGTATATGATCGTATCCCTGCAGGGGATGAAGAAATGCCGTATATTTGGTTGGGTGAGTTTCATGGTGTACCTGTGGAAGATAATAAAACACATGCAGTACATAGAGTTAGCCAGCAAATTGATATATGGAGCAATCAACCTGGTAAGAAAGAAGTTAATGAAATTCTGAATGATGTAGCTACATTAGTTAGACATTACCAATTACCACTTGAAGGGTTTAAACAGGTTGGAGATGCTCATATATCTTTATATCAGGCAATAGGGGAACGATACGAAGATAAGACTAGTGCTTATCACGGAATCATGATGATTGAGTACACAATTGAAGAAATTGATTAGGAGGTAATTAATATGGCATTAACACAAGAGCAAATTACAGCACTACCGGTGGCACCTAGTGATACAAAGGCGGTTGCTGGTAAAGATACGTTATTGTATATTGCATCTAAACAAACACCATTAACATGGTTATTGGTTGGTGGTCAAAAGAACTCACCACTCAAAGAACAAGCAGACTCCTTGGATGGTTCTGATAAATCTAGTGGCGGTTGGAAAAAAGGCATCCCTGGTATGAAGTCCTGGAGCATCGAATATGATGGTCTATACGTGTTAAATGACAATGCAGTGGATATCTTGCGCTATTCATTCCGTGAAGGTAAAGCCGTGTATGTACGTGTAGAATATCCGGACGGTTCTTACAAACAAGGTTGGGCGAATACAACATCTTTTGAAGATGATAACTCTTCTGATGCAATTCAAAAATTAAAGGTATCCTTAACAGGGTATGGCGCAATTAGCGATTTGATTGCGATTGGTGAAGTTAAAATTACATCTCCTACAGCTGCATTCTCTAAAGCAGCTGCAGCAGATAAAACTGTAGCGGTGACACCAACAGACATTACAATTCGTACTGTAACTGATGATACTGGTACTGTATTGGTATTCGGAAAGGACTACGAATTTGCAGAAGGTACCTTAACCTTGAAAAAAGAATACCTTAAAAATATGACAGTAGGTAATCATGTACTTGAAGCAAAATTTGCAGCAAAGACAATTCCTATCACAGTAAATGTAACAGCATAATTTTGTAATATAAAGGGCGGGATAAAACCCGCCCTATTTTATATAAGGAGATAAAAATGAAAGAACAGACTACATTGACCGTCAATGGGGAAAAATATGAATTATTGTATACACTTGGTATTATGCGTCAGATTGAACGAACATTAGGGTGTTCTTTGATTTCAATCCTAACAAGATTTGATGGCAATGCACAGGAACGAGTAGGCATTGATTTTATTATGGCAAACTTACAATATGCGGTAGTTGGTGGCTTGTCGGAAGATAAAGCATATGATCTAATCGATAAATATTGTGAAGGTGAAGGTACATTGGATACATTGGCAGGATTCCTAATGATGGCGTTATATAATACTGGTTTTTTTATCCCAAAGCTACCAGAAGAAGTGGAAGCACCGGCGGAGAAACAGAAAAAGAAGTAGACTCCATTGAGGAATGGATTAGAACCGTAGAGCCAATAGCATATGGACCATTACATCTATTGCCTGATGAGCTTGAAAATCTAACTATGAAAGAGTTCTATTTATTACTTGATGGCCATTATGTCCGTAAAAAAGAAGAGGACTATAAGCAAGCATATTTCACATACTGGATGCTTGCTCCAAACTTAGGTAGAGAAAGCAAAATTACAGTAGATGATATTTTCAATCCATTACATCAAGATATGGTAAAGGATAAGAAAAGCGAAAAAGAGGAACTATTACGTACATTTAATTTATAAAGAAAGGAGGTGGAATGATGGGAACAACCATAGCAGATTTAGAGGTTAGGATAGGTGCGGATAGTAATCAGTTTAAACAAGAACTACAGAAGGTAGAAACGCAGGTAGGGAAAGCATTTAATGTAAATCCTATTAATGAATTTTCTACAAGTGTAGATAGCGTAACAGGTCGTGTAGGTAGTTTGGTTAGCAAGTTTACAGCTATAGCGGGAATTATGGCCGGAGGATTTGGACTAACATCCATGATTGAAGGGTCTGTGAAAGCTGGTGAAGCAGTTTACCAATTATCTCAACGCTACCAAATCACAACTAAAGAAGCATCTGAAATGAACCGAATTCTAAAGATTACAGGTTCTGATGCGGATACAGCAGCTAAAACAATTATGCGATTGGATAAAGCGTTATCAGGAAATAGTAATGAAGGTAAGAAAGCGCAAGAAACATTAAAACTATTTGGTGTTTCATTAACTGATGCTAATGGTAAGATGTTACCAATGAATCAACAATTGGCGGAGTTAGCAAAAGGGTATAAAGCGGCTGCTGATGCGGGATATGGGCAGGAATATGTGATGAATACCCTTGGTGTTCGTGGACTTGCTTTAATTTCTGTATTGCAGAATTACAATGAAGCGGCGGAAGTTGCTAGTAAAGTCAAAGGAATTGGTCTAAATCCAGAAGAAATGCATAAAGCATCTCTTCAATTGAAAGAGATGGAATTGCAGTTTGGACAACTTAAACTAGCAAGCGGCGCAGCTATTACACCATTAGTAATGGAATTATTACCACAATTACTACCGTATTTGCAAGAATCGGCAGTATGGATAAATAAAAATAAAAATGAGATTGCAAGCACGGCTAAAACATTAGTTCAGATTGTAGCATTGTATGAAAGTATTAAGATTGCTAAAAAAGCAGCGGCGGCAGTTAATGCAGTAGTATCAACTGTGAAAAATTCGCAAAGCCCAATGGGATTAGATACAGCTGAATTAACAAGAGCGCAAGAAGCACAGATTAATAAAGCACTTAGAGATAATGAACGTGTATATGCACAAATGCGAAGAGAAGCGATTAAAACAGCTAATCAACAAAAGTTATCTGCAGAAGAAACGAGTGCATTTTTAGCGCAGGAATTTAGCAAGATTAGTATCAAAGCAACGCAATCAGCAGAGCAAATTCGAGCGGCTATGACTCTTGGCTTTCAAAGCGTACGGGCAGAAGCGGCAGAAAGTTCAATTGCAGTTAATAGATCCATATTATCTACAGGAGTAGCGGCAGAAGAATCAGCAAATCTACATGTAGCAGCTAATGTTCGAAAAGTAGAAAGTGATATGGCTGTAGTAGCTAGTCAAGGTAAAGTAGGTGTAGCTGCAACAGTTGCAGGAACAAAAGCCGTAGAAGCTAGTGCAACAGCAACAGCAGCGGCAACAGCAAATATTGAAAAGAATGCAGTATTAGCAGCAAGCTATGAAGGTGTCGGTGTAAGAGCCACAACGGCAGGAGCGGTAGCAGTAAGTGCAGCAGGCAGAGCTATGGGAGCTGTTACAACATTAACACGAGCAGTGTGGGCACTTGCTGGTGGATGGTTAGGTGTAGCGGCAGCCGTAGGATTTGCACTATATTCTATGGGGCAAGCCAATAAAGCAGAAGCAGAATTTCAACACGCCAATGAAGTAACCTTGATGGATAAGGGAAAGAAATATCATCTTGCAAAAAATAGAGATGGTAAAGTCGTTTTTGCCAATGATAGTGCCGGTTATGTAGAAGTACCTGAGCGGTTAAGAAATAAATATGAATCTCATGTGGCGGCTCAAAAGAAAGCTAGTGCAGATGCGGCACTGGGAGAAATTCAAGCGGAACAAGCAAAGCTAATGGAAAGCATTAATGCACAAACTCAAACTTTAGGTTCTATTAGCGATTCAGCAGGGAGTACATCTGTAGTTGAGCATTCTGAGCATAAGGATACATCGAGTGCAGCTGAAACAGTTCGCTTCATGATTAATCAAGGCATTGACCCACGAATAGCATTTGGTATGGCTGGTGGAAACATGCAAGAATCCAGCGGAAATACAAAGAACTTAAATCCAATGGCTGAAAATCCAAATAGTGGAGCTTTTGGAATTCAACAATGGTTTCTAGATAGAAAAGAAGCATTATTTAAATTTGCTAAAGACAATCATTCAGATCCATATGATCTTCACACGCAACAAGCGTTTCAAGTATATGAAATGTTGTATGGAAATGAACGAGATAGCTATAAAACTGTACTAGCCGAACTTGGAAATAGTCAAGATGTAGGCCTTGCAGCTAGGTTAGTTGATGAACATATAACACGTTCAGAAGGAACGGAAGATATTAGGTCTCAAAAGGCAGCAAATGCACAATTACTCTATAAAGACATGAAGGGTGAAGGGGGCCTTACTGGGGCTGATATATTACGCCGTCAAAAATCAATTGATGATGCAAAAAAAGATTTAAAGAATTTAGAAGGTGAATTAAAGCAAAGTATCACTGGAGAAATTGGTACATCTTATGAAAGTGAAATTCAAAAGATTGAGGAGGATGTACGAAAAAAATCAGAAGCAATCAAGAAGATTAAAGATGTCAGCGATACGATTGATACCTCAAATGCTGAAAAGCTATTAGATCAGTTTAAAACTGTTGAAGTAGATAAAGTAAATAAAAAGCTACAGGAGCAACGGGATAAATTAAAACTGGATACAGCCAAAACTAATGCAGAAATCTTAGGAAACTATAAAAATTTAGCTGAACAACAGTTTATTGTATCTAAAAATGAACTAGATAGAGAGCGAGAGGAACGCCTAAAATCAGTTGCAAAACAAAAGGATGATGCGGAAGCTAAAGCACAGGTTGAGGAATGGTACACAGCCAAATATAAAGCCTTAGTAACAGAACGTGAAACGGCAGAACGTGAGTCATATGATAAAGCTGTTAAATTAGCAATTAGCCGACATGATACAAATAGACTCCAACAATTAACAAGTTCAAAAGATGCAAAACAATATAGGGATTGGGAAGGCGATACCGCCAAACTACAGACATTCTATAAACTTTGGGAACAAGGTAATATGTCGATGTCAGCTGCCACAGCAGAAGCAGCTGAATCATTTGCTAGTGGATTATCTTCTATCTTTTCAAATCTAGCAACAGATATTACAAGCGTAAAAGATTTAACCCAAAATATGGGTAAATTAATTCTTAGTACAGTAGTAAATATCATTGCTAAGATAGCGGCTGCAAGATTAGCAGCAGCATTGTTAGGACAGTCATTGGGAGTAAGGGCGCCAAGTAGTGCTAGTGGTGGTAATGTACAAAAATTAACAATGCAAGGGTTTGTAAACAGTGCCATTGCTAGAATGCCTAATATTCCTACATATAAGTTTGCAAGTGGTGGTGTAATTACTGCTCCAGTAATGTCATTAATGGGTGAAGGTAAAGATAATGAGGCTGTATTACCTTTAAACCAAAATACATTTGCTAGTCTTGGGCGTAATATTGCGAACACCATAGGCGGGGGACCGGTTATGGTGAATGTAAATAATTACACCAACAGCAAGGTTACAGTTACGGAAGAAATTTCAACTGGTGATATAAAAACACAAATTGTAAATATTGTGATTGAAGAGATCGCTAGTAACCGAAATGGAAGCCAAGATATTTTGAAACAATTAATAGGAGGTAGGCGATAATGTATGTGTTTCCTACAGATATTCCGGAGCCGATTATTCCGGCCGCATCGAATTCCGGAAGTACTTATACGGAAGTACTAACAGATAGTACAATCACATCCACTACGGATGCCAACTATAAAATAACACGGCCGAGAACTACAAGGGTGATTGGAAGCTGGACATATACATGGCTAGGACTTAGCGATGAAAACTATGAAAAGTTAAAAGCATTCTGGAAGAAAGTTAGAACATCCGAGGAGTTTGAGTTTAAAAACTATACGGATGGGAAAACATACAGATGTAGATTTGTAGATAAGTTTAGTTTTCGATTAGATTATCCAATTGGATGGTATGGATCATTACAGTTTGAGGAGGTGTAACAAATGCTAAGATGGCCTGCTACGGCAATTATTGAAAAGAATAAATTAGCAAGTGATGCCCCTTTCTTGGTATTGGTTAAAATGGTCCATTCAGAATTAACAGAGCCTATATGCTTGGTTAGAAATACAGAAAGTATTACATGGGATGGGCAAGAATGGCAAGCATATCCTATGAATTTTGACATCAATACAATTGATGGGCAAACAGAACCTAAGTTAAGTTGGACTGTATCTAATTGTGCAGGAACATTGCAACAGTATATACAAAAATTCAAAGGGTTCACGGATGCTGAGGTAACAATATATGTTGTACATGCGAATATGCTAGACAATACAGAGCCGTTACAAGCTTTTGAATTTACTGTTACAACGACTCAATACGATGAGGAGTGGGTAACATTTATACTAGGTGCATCACCGGAAACAGTAGTTAAATTCCCAACCCATATTTATATGGCGCATTATTGTCCATATAGATTTAAGTCGGTTAGATGTGGATATGCAGGAGGTAAAGAGCCATGCAATAATACACTGGAAACATGTAGAATTCCATCACGATTTGGGGGAGAGGAAGGTATGAATGGAAACAATGTTTAAATACAATGATCTAATAGGCATTCCATTTGTAGATGGTGGCCGAGATATAACGGGATTAGATTGTTGGGGCCTTGCGTTGGAATTATTTAAACGACAAGGCTATATTATTCATGATTATTCTATATCTTCGGAAGAGGCACATGTAATATCAGATACTATGCAACATGATTTAAATGAGATGTGGCAAAAAATAGAAGAGCCTAAAGTAGGATGCTTGGTGATTATTCGACTGGCAGAAAATGAATGGGCGAACCATTGCGGAATTTATATTGGTGATGGTCATTTTATTCATGCCTATTGTCATGAAACAGGTGTAGTAATTGATAGAGTTCGTAAATGGAAGTCAAGAATACTAGGTTTCTATATTCCAACAGAAAGGGCATTATATAATGATTGAAATTGTTGAAATAAAGAATCCGTTTGAACCGAATAAAAAGGAACGAAAAAAGGTAGAGTGTACAGATGGTACACTCTATTCTTATTTAGATCCAACAGATAAAGATGTGTACCTAAATGGAATACTTGTATTGGACCCTGTAAATTGTTTTCCACAAGATGGAAATCAAATTGTAGTAACCCCACATATTGGTAAAAGCCTAAAGGGGATACTTGGTATGGTGGCTATGATAGCGCTAGCCGTTTATGCTCCTGCATTAGCTGCAAAGTGGCTACCTGCAGCAGCTAGTAAATTAGCAATCGGACTCATGACAGGGGCCATTACAATGGTTGGCGGTAAGCTGATAAATAGCATGCTCAGGTTAAATCAGATAGGTAGTACATCAGAAAATTCACAAAGTACATCTTATGGATGGTCATTGCCAAGTGTACAGACATATGAAGGTGGTGTGATTGCAGAAACATATGGTGAATGCATACCAACACCTCAATTATTAATGTGTCATGTAGAAACCACAAATACAGATGATCAAGATAAAAATGTTCAATATTTAAATCTTTTGTATTGTGGCGGATGGGGTCCTGTGGATAGTATTAGTAATATTCGTATTGGGACAACTCCTATAGAAAACTTCACAGATGTTCAAATTGAAACAAGGTTAGGCGAAAACAATCAAGAGCCGATATCATTCTTTCCAACTACTGTACTAGATCAATCAATAGGTCTTGAGTGTGCTGAAAATAAACCACTAATCAGAACAACAGATACTAAGAAAGCTAAGAAGTTAGAAGTAACAGTTGAATTCCCTAATGGATTATACAAGGTAAATGATAGCGGCGATTATGATAAGAATACAGCCGAGTTTCAAATCATGTATAGAAAGACAGGCACAACGGAATGGAAAGATTTTGGCAGCGATGATAGTAATCATATTGTTAAATCAAACGGAAGATTATCCAATATAGTTACAAATGTAAAATCCATAGGTGACTCAGCACCGTTAGAGGTATGGACATTAGTAGCAAAAAAGGATAAAGATACTCTAAGTGTAACTGGTAGTATAAGTGGCAAGAAAAAAGAGGCTAGGTATGGTGAACATTATGATAATGGCATAATATCCTTTGACTTAAAGAAACGAGAAATCTTTATGAAAAAAGAGGGAACCATAACCATTACTGTTCAGAAGTCTACGTTTAGCCTTACAAAAGCAACTAGCCAAGCTGTGCGTAGATCATATCAATTTGAAATGCCTGAGGCAGGACAATATGATATTAAGGTTGTAGGTACTAAGTTACCAACGACAACAAGAGCAACAGCTTATATGACATGGTCAACGCTATCAAGCTTTATTATGGATAGTGCATACAGTAGACCAGGCAAGGTGTTAGTTGGATTACGCATTAAGGCAACTAACCAACTATCCGGAGGTATTCCAAATGTCAACTGGAGACAAATTAGAAATACAGTACATGTATTTGATTGGGATACAGGAACATATGTTGAAAAAGATGCAAAGAACCCAATATGGGCTGCATATGATATGTTACATAACTGTAAGCGTTTGTATAACATCAATACAAATGTTGAAGAATATGTAGTTGAAGGTGTACCGGCTAACAATTTCAAACAGTATTGGGATGAATGGAAAAGTGCGGCGGCTTATGCAGATGAAGAAGTATCTATGATTAGTGGAGAAAAAGAACGAAGGTTCAGATTTGATGCGGTCATGGATACGACACAGACAAGATGGGAAGCGGCACAAAAGGCAGCAACATCCGGACGAGCCACAATATTAAGGCATGGGACACAATATGGCATAGTGGTGGATAGACCAAGTAACATTGTACAGGTATTTGGAGAGGGGCAAATAGTAAAGTCATCATTTAAAGGTGAATACTCATCTAGGGATGATAGGGCTCGTTCAGTAGAAATTACGTACAATGATACAGATAATGACTACAAAAATACTGTATTTATGGTGCGAAGTCCAAACTATGCAAACAATTTAAAGAAGAATGATAATACAGCTAAATTGTCATTGTTTGGTGTAACAAGGCGTTCACAAGCATACAGAGAAGGAATGTATCTAATGGCCACAAATGAGCGACAGTTACAGACTGTTACATTTGGTACAGATATAGGCGGTATGGTGTGTGAATATGGCGATGTTATAGGTATTAATCATGCAGTTCCTCAATTTGGAGATGCTAGCGGCCGTATTGTAAAAGCAGAAGGCAATATAGTCGTATTGGATAAATTTGTTGTATTGAAACCGAATAAGAATCATAGCATTATGATTCGGTTAGAAGATGACAGTATTATTACAAAGCAAATTCAAGCAGTAACAGAGGAAACAAATACAGATACAATTACTGTAATTGGTGAATTCTCACAACAAGAATTGCCTAAACGATATGATCCATATATGCTCGGTGAAGCAAATAAGGAAGTCAAACCATTTAGGATTACCAAAATTACAAAGAATGGAGATAACCAGGTAACGATAACAGCTACAGAATATGATGCGGCTGTATATGAACTTGATTATAGCCGGTATCCAGTAATTGATTATGCCAAGGTAGAAAAACAATTATCGGTAAAGGATATTAAGTTAACTAAGATTGTAAATACGTTAAAAGATGGAACTGTACTATGTGATATTAAGGTTGATTGGGTGCTACCAATTAGTAATCAATGTAAACAAGTACAGGTATATTACAAGCGTACAAACGAAGAAACATATACTTTACTAAATACATTTAGTGGCAACGAAACATCAGCAGTAATTAGATCAGTACTTACAACACAAAATTATATGGTTCGCATTATATGCTTAAATGATTTAGGAATTGCAGGTCCTGGCATAGAAAAAACCATATATATTGCTGGAAAGGAAACAGCACCAGCGGTGGTAAAACAATTTACGGTAGTACAGGATTCTATAAATAGTAGCATACTACATTTGCAATGGGCGCCAAATCAAGAGCCGGATATATATGGATACCGTTTATATGATGACACAGGGAAAGAACTTGTAAATTATATAGGATCCACAAATTATACGTTCTTTGCAACAGAAAGCAAGACATATACATTTGGGATTAAAGCCATTAATACGTCTGGGATTGAATCTGAAACTGCTACAAAGGTAAGTATTCAAATCACAATTACAGAGGGAAGTATAGCCGTTCCTGACAAAGTTAATTCAGCAAGTATTGAATTAACAAAAGAAGGGGTATTAATTGAATGGGCTCCAATCACAAATACTTATATTGATTTCTATGAAGTCAGAAGTAATAGTAATACAGGTGATTTACAAGGATTGATTGTAAAATCAAATTCTATTAGAGAGATAATACAACTTAAAAATAGAAAAGGAGACCTATTAATTTATGGCCATAATCCGGTAAAAGGATATGGGCCAGGGTTAAATGTATCCTATGATTTCCAAAAGCTAGAAGCACCAATAGTAACATCTGTAAACATGGTCAAAGGATTTGCCTTATTAGTATCAAATATGCCAAGTACTGCTAATAGTATTCGGTTTTATATTGTAGGTTCTGCAAAGACAGATATTCTTAATTCCACAGGGAATACGATAACTTACACTGGTGATGCGGATATTTATCGTGTAAAAGCAGCCTTTATTGATGCTATAGGTGAAGGAATTGAATCCAATGAATTATTAGTTACTGTATCAGCAACAATAGATCCAGCGTTATTAGATAAAGAAAGTTTGGGGCTGAAAGAATTTGATAAGCGTGTTAATGAGTTGAGTGCAGAGTTCAATCAAGTATCAAATGAGTATAGTACTAAAGTTCAAAACCTTGCTGAAGATGTAGAAAGCCGTTTTACGCAGCTTGATAACGGTATTGAACTTAAAGTTACAAAGGGTCTTAAAGCACTTGATGGGAATACTATTCTATCAAGAATAAACCTTTATGAAGGTGGCGTTAAGATTGATGGTAAATTAATTCATATTACTGGCGATACTCTTATTGATGGAAATATTATCACAAATAGGATGATACAGGCGAGTTCAATATCTGCTGATAAATTGAAAGTGGATAGTTTATCTGCTTTATCTGCATATATCGGTGGCACACTCAGAGGCGGTAAGTTGGTTGGTACGGAAATTGAAAACGAGTCAGGCACCTTTAAAGTAGATGCGCAAGGTAATATTAAAGGGGCTAATATAACTGGCTCAAGAATTGATGCTAATAGTGTCTATGCTGATGGGCAACAATTAAAGCCTTCATTTGTAAAACGGATGGATGTTACAAGTGGCGACAAAATCGACATACCGACTGGATATTCATGGGATAAGACTTTAATTTTCTTACGTTGGGTATCTGATCCAATGGAGCAAGGTAAATATGAATATTCCGGTACGTATATGTCTAGTAATGAAATCGGTGCAATCCAACGGATTGCGCAAGAACGGTTTAAAATGACACTCAACATGAGAGACCGCTGGAGCATGAATGGATTTGGTGGCGACTTGTTGAAAGGAAATGTTGACGGCAGCAATGAAGATATCACATCCAGGAATGGAGGAAGGTTCATATCGTTCAATCAAGGAAGGCCTGCATACGGTGTAGTTCAATATTCTGGTATAGTTGATAATCCGCCGCCAGTATTTAGGGTTACATCAAGTGAAGGCGTTGGTGTTAAAAATAAACCTGCTGAAATTTATGGCTTAGGGATAACCGAAAAGGGCTATTTCTATTACGGTAAGATATCAGCTAGACAAGGCGGTTGGGGCCGTGCAGGCATTACCGTTATGTCATTCTGGTAATAAGGAGGTGCATATATGCAAGAGTACGATTTCGATTTACACATAGGTCAGGATTACGGTTTGACCTATGTCATTGAGGGCGGCGGCTCCTATGATGGCTATACGGCCGTTATGAAAATCAGGCGAAAGCCTGACACATCTGAAGTACTGGCTATTAATGGTGTGATAGAGGAAAACCGTATCACATTTCGCATTAATGGCAATGACACAGTTAATAAGGTTGATGCTAAAGGCGTTCATCAGTACGACGCGTTCATTTACAACGATGAACACAGCTTAAAATTAGGGTTTGGTGAAGTCAATATCATTCAAGATATTGCACGCCATTAATGAAAGGGGAGTATACCATGGCAGAAGAATTAAATGTTAATGTAACAGGTTTTAATTTACCACCACTCAAGGTAGAGGGGACATTTACTGTGCCCGCTATTAATATATTAGGTCAAAACGGTAAAAGTGCTTATGAAATATGGTTAGAATCTGGTAACTCCGGAACACGTGAGGACTTCCTCAAATCCTTAAAAGGTCAAGATGGCCGCAATGGGGATGATGGGTTGCCCGGTAAAGATGCATCTGCAGAAGGTGCCTATGAAATGTTGTTAGGCCTAAATGTGTATTGTGAGAATAGTACTCCAAATGAAGTATTAAAAGGCCTTATTCGTGGTTTAGGTGATGTCATTAAAAAGCAGCCTAAACCATTTAACTTCAAACGCCCATCACAAGGGCAAACCTATATCAGTGTATCTGGTACACCGTACTTCAGAGTAGCATTACTTGGCCGAGGGTTTGCTGCAGGTATTAGTCTTGGTGAAAATGGCGTTGCGCAAATTCCATTAGATGAACCTTTTAACACTAAGGATGTTGAGCTAGAATACTTCAATATGCTTGGTAGTATTGTAGGAACATATCGTGTATCTGGCTACGCATCAGGCGAGGTTACGGGGCCATCCTTCGGGGCATTCATTAAAGATGTTCCGTTAACAACTTCGACTGGTGGCGTTACTGTTGTAGGCAAGGGTAAGGTGTACGAAAAAGGGGTCAAGGTGATTCCTACTACATTAGAATCTACAGGAAAGTTTTATTTAGAAAATATGTTTAAAACTTTAGCAGAAAGAGTTAGTGAATATAAAAAAGTTGAATTTGTAGAATTTGACTTAACACAATTGCCTAACAGTCCTGCTAAAGGTGGTAACTTCCCGGAAGTGTGTAACAACTTTGATGATTTGGTAAGTTGCGGTGACAATACTATTATTAAAGTTAATCAAGGACAGGTGATTACTGTATCCGAAGACCCAATGATACCAAATCAAACGGGAGTGGCAACCTCTATTAAGTTTAATTTTAGAGGAATTAATACGAAGAAAATCCAATTCAACGGCTCTGAACTTATCACTATGGAACGAGACGCTAAATATGAATATGTGTTTGCTACAGACACAATTAATAAAGTAGGTTAATTTCTTATAGGATAAGAAAGGAGTTCATGAATGGACGAAATCAGAATACTTCTGATGGATGTAGGCATTCCGGCATACTTTGCGGATATTGGATTCTGGGTAACCCTGTTAGGGGTTATCTGGGCCGCCCTTAGGGGTTCGTTTAGGGCGATGGTATGGTTCTTAGAAAATACATCGATAGCAGAGGTGAAACGTCAACTTGATGATCATGTTGGTCGTAAGTTATCTAAGCAAAGGGAATATTATGATGATCGTATGACAGATGCTATTAATAGCATTGGCAAATTAACGGAAAGTAATCAAGATATTCTAAGGCAACTGGTGAAGTTGGAGGAACGAGATGATGCTATATTTCACCGCTTGGAGGCATTGGAAACCACAACGCAAACACTAAATACGGAATTAATGCACATACAATTACTTAATAATCTACCAATAAAAAGGGGTATCACCATCCCAAATGACGGAGGTGAAAGCCTTGGATAAGATGAAAGTAATTAATAAAGTTAAAACTATATATAGTTCAATCCATATCGCTAATATTCACCCAACAGGTGTATTGGCAACAAGGGCACTAGTACTAATCATGCTAGTGCCTATTTTATTAGTAGTTAGCGAATACATTATGGTGTTTATTCGTGGCTACGCTGACGATATGACAGTAAAAATTATTAATACTGGAATAAACATTATTGACCATATCTTTATTCCGAGTGTATTAACCGCCCTTGTGGGGTTCTTAGCCCTATGGGTGGACAAAGATGGTAATGGTATTCCGGACCAGTTAGAAAAGGAGGATAAAAAATGAAAGTATTTATTAACCCAGGGCATGACGTTGCCCTTGATAGTGGTGCAGTTAATCCAGTCTATGGCACACGTGAATGTGATGTAGCACGTGATGCGGGTAAAATGTTAGCACGCTATTTGGAAACAGCAGGATGTGAAGTTAGAACTTTACAGAATGATGACTTAGGTCTTGTATGTTCAGAGTCCAACGAATGGGGAGCGGATATATTTGTGTCTCTGCACTGCAATGCTTTTAATACGCAAGCTAGGGGGACAGAAACTTTGTACAAGTCTTTTAACGGCCAACGCTTAGCAAACGACATCCAATCACAAATCATCCGTAGCATTAATACGGTTGATCGTGGTGTGAAAGAACGGCAAGATTTATGGGTGCTAAATGGCACGGATGCAACAGCCGTATTAGTGGAAATGGCCTTCATCGATAATGATGAAGACCTAGCACTACTTAACAATGACCTTGATACTATTGTGCGTGCTATCGCAAGGGGCATTACGGACTTTATAGGAGGGGAATAATGTATGACAAAATCAAAATACTATTTAATAACCCTACTTACCGCTATATTGTTATCGGTGGTATTGGGTTCATCCTCATCCTTTGCATCGGATTTTACATATTCCACGAACCAAGCGGAAACAACGATAACAATACCCTTAATACAGTGGAACGAATTGAAAAGCAACAACGAGAAAGCCTTAAGCTTAATCGAGACATCCAATCTTCCCTTAACCGAAGCTCAGAGCTTAGTCATGAAGCAAAGGGAAGAGTTGAACAAAGCACACGATACAATTTCGACATTGGAAACCGAATTGAAGAAAGCCAAAATGCTATCAATGAAGCAAGAAGTTACCTTGTCAGAAATGCAGAGCTCTTTGATCGAATTGAAAGAGCAAATCAAGAACGACAAACGAACAATCAAACGACTCCGGATGCAGCGAAACCTATCTCAAATGGTGGGAGCAGGAGCAGTAATCGGAGTAGTGATTCATCGATGACTGAGAGGTGATCCATACATCTCCTGAGCATGAGCAGGTGGACTCATGGATTAGTGCTAATAATACAAGAGACCTTACTGGGAATATATCCTGGTAAGGTCTTTTTTTGTTTATAAATAGTCGTTGCAGATACGTTAAAAATGTGATGTAATTATGGTACATAAGAGGAGGTGGGAGAAATGCTAAAAGTATTTAATAGAAACCCACATTTTATGAGGGATGCGGTAATAGTAGATAGCTACGCCGATGCGTGGGATATAATATGTTCCATGCAGCAAGGACTGGGTCAAGAAATAATTCTTGTAGGCAGAGAGACTTGGGAAAAATTGGGATTAGCTGAGTCTTTCCCTGAGTTTGTTTGGACAGATGATGTAAAGGCGGTCTATATTAATAGCAATAAAACCTTACTAATTCCTGCCCCACGGAGATATAGTAGAGCCAATGTTTTAAAGCTCATTAATTTCTTTGGACTACACTATTCTATCCGAGAAATATAAATGTGAGAGCTTTAAAATTTACTTAAACCTAAAATGGTTGCTCAACCGTTGCTTAACCTAAAATCTAATAAGCGTAGTATTTAAGCGGATAGTTAGCTATATCTGATTATTTCTGCTGAAGAAAAACAGCTTAACTTCTCACAGATATTGCAGCGGGCGTTAAGGGAAGAATTAGAATTAGTATAAATAAGAGGATAATGATTTGTCGCCCCTTATTTGCCCCTTTGATGAGATGTAATCTTTATAAATGTATATATAATAAAGGGGTTGCAATATACCCCCTCATCTCCACCAAATAAGAAGCGTACATTTTAAGAAATAAGTTTGCGCTTACAGATAAATTTGTGATTATTCGGCTATAATAGATAAAGGAAAGCAGATTAAGTGGTTTTAAAACCGTCTAGGTAGATTCTTAGGCGGTTTTTTGTATATTAATAATAAAATTTTCAAATTAATTTAAATAAAGAGTCTTTGAGGTGATAAAGCATGGAAATTTTACTTATGTCATATTTAGCAGGAACAAAAAATATAACAAAAAAGTATCTTTCAAAAATGATTTCGAATAAAATAGTTTTTATTCCTACTGCTGGAAATGTTGAACCATATACTGGATATATTGATGAAGGTGTTGAGATGTTAAAGTCTTTAGGATATGAATTGGAAATTATTGATATTTCTAAATATGATGAAGATTATTTAAAGAATAAACTTTCAAAGACTGAATGTATCTGTATATCTGGTGGTAACACATTTTATCTATTACAAGAGCTGAAAAAGAAAAATCTTATAGGCCTACTTTATGAAAGAATCAAAGAAGGCTTATTATATATTGGTGAATCTGCTGGCGCAATTATTATGTCTGAAAATATTGAATATAATCAGATAATGGATGATAAAAGTATAGCATCTGAATTAGATGATTATATGGGTGTAAATGTATTTAATCATTATGTTGTGCCTCATTTAGGAGAGTATCCATTTGAAGAGACTGCTCAGAAAACATTAGATACTTATCAAAATAAGATACCATTAGTGCCGATAAACAATAATGAAGTAATCTTAGTTGAGGATCATGGTTATACGGTATTAACTGAAAAAAAGTAAACTAGTAATATATAGTTTTATAATTCTAAAACTATTTAAGTTCATATTGAATATAAAATGTCAATAGTTTTTAACATTTTTGTTGTATACAATATATGTGGGTTTAATCAGATTTTATCTATGTTCTACAAAGGTAGAGGAGTATCGAAAAAATTGACTTTGTCTATAGAATCCTGTAAAATATATAAAGGTATTTATGTAATTATGACACATAGATGATTAGTTTCGTGTAAAGGAGTACAGATAATGAAGTTCCGTTATTCCCGTATGTTAGCGGCTCTCGTTGTATCCGCTGTAATGGTTGCTGGTTGTGGCAGTAATCAACAGCAAGCAGGCGACGTGAGTGTCAATGCATACAAAATTACTGCAAGTGATGCACAGGTAAACCAAACCTATGCTGGTACAGTAGTTGCAGAAAACTCTGTAGCTGTACATGCTCGTGTAACCGGTTACGTAGTTGAAAAATATGTTAAAGGCGGGGAGCAAGTTGTTGCTGGCCAGCCATTATATCGTATCGATTCTCGTCAATACGAAGCTACTCTTGCTAATGCAGAAGCACAAGCTGCTCAAGCTAATGCAAACTATAAAAATGCTGAAGTAGACCTTAATCGTTATGAAACATTAGCTCAACAAGATGCTATTGCGCAACAACGTGTAGATACACAACGAAGTACTGTAGAACAAGCTAAGGCAGCTTATGAAGCATACGAAGCATCCGTAAAAATTGCTCAAGATAACTATGGCGATACAATGGTATATGCACCATATTCTGGTACATTACGTATGGATGATATCGATATGGGTACATTTGTACAAGCAGGTTCTACAACATTAGTAACCATTGATTCTATCGATCCAATCTTTGTTGAATTTAGTATGACAGAGCAAGAATATCTTGACTTCATGAAAAATCCAACTGGCGATGATTCCAATGGTCCAAATATTCAATTAAAACTTGCTGATGGCGAAACGTATAATCAACCGGGTTCTATTGTTCAAGCAGCAAAAAGTCTTGATCAATCAACAGGTAAGCTTGTGTTGAAAGCATCTTTCCCAAATCCTGATCACTTGTTATTGCCAAATATGTTTGCTACAGTAATTTCTCCTGGTCAAAAAATTAAAAATGCTATTCTTGTTCCTAGTCGCGCTATTCTTCAAATCATGGATAAAAACTTTATCTTTGTTGTAAATGCTGATGGTGTAGTAGAACAAAAAAGTGTTGAAGTTGGCGGTACAAGTGGTAGCGATACAATTATTAAAGCAGGTTTAGCGCCTGGAGACACAATCATCGTTGATGGCTTAACTAAGGTTAAAAACGGTGCGAAAGTAAATGCAAAATTGCTTTCAAAAGAACAATTAAAAGCTACAAAATAGAAGGGGGCTAGATCGTGTCGAAATTCTTTATTAATCGACCTATCTTTGCCATTGTAATAGCCA
>ERZ773035.107-NODE-107-length-67797-cov-6.454386_pt1 | contig 67797 bp, 52 predicted proteins | sample MGYA00511487_ERZ773035 | MGnify/ENA primary metagenome ERZ773035 (study PRJEB29015, sample SAMEA2737985) | human oral metagenome | biome: human oral; feature: human-associated habitat; material: dental | place: China | collected 2024 ... | reverse complement strand
TATAATGATATTATACCAGAAGAAAACATAGACCCTTATTTTTATTCAGAAAGCAACCGAGTTAATATATTCCTCTTATATCTATACATAAAATCATTATATGAAAAAGATTCGTATATTTTACCAGATTTAGATTTTTATTATTCAGATATATTTACCCCCCCCATTGACACAACTACATACGAAGAAGAAAAAAGAACAGAAATAACAAATAAATATACTTTTATTTTTGATGATCTTAATTTAAATAACCTTAAAGATAAAGAAACATATGATTTAATAAAGAAATGGATACTTAACCAAAATAATCCCGAAGCCTTTTCAAACTATGTTATTGATCGTTGGATATCTTTTATCTCAGAGGAAATAAGAAATCCTGATTTTCATAAAATTGATAAATTTCCGCAGATAGTCTATAGATTATTTTTCCCATTAGAACACAGAAATAATTCAGTAATGAACTCTATTATTGAAGATATTCCTAATGATAAAATAGCCGAAAATCCCCTGGCTTTTAGTAACTTTTTTAATAATTATATAGAAATTATTAAAGAATATTTAAAAGTTCTTTGCGAACGTGACCGACAAAATCTTAAGGCAAGGGGAGAGTTTATTGCTAATACTGTACAATTTTTTTGAATATTTACGGATATAAAAGTGCATCCAATTGGAGAAGATTGATCTCGAAAAGAAGTGCGATCCGAAAAGATAAAAACATTATTAAAAGAAATTCAAAAGAATGATAATATAGTATATCAATTTACTTTCTTATATCTTATTCTTAGAACTCATTCTTATTCGATCGAGGAAAATAAAAAAGACCTTAAAAACCTAGTTGAAAGTTTTTCTTTATATGAAATAATAAACGATGAAGATGCCTCTATTGTAAATTTAACTAAAGATTGTTTTAAAAATCTAGCCAACTTTTCGTGGACTGAGAAAGGGTTAATGAAAGCATTACAAATATTACTATACAATCTAATACATCGAGACTGAAAGAATCTCCCATTATTAAAATGGTTTTGAGAAGAATATTCCATTCTACTGTTGATATATTCTATGATCTGTTATTTACAATCTCCTATACAATTTTTTCCCTGAAATCGAGATAAAGAAGAACGCGAATGTTATAAGAAAATCTATCAGGAGTTAATGATATCTAAATGATGAGATATTAAAGATTTAATCAAAAAATATAAAGATAAAATTCTAATTAGAAATGGGGAAGTAAATCATCCTCGAGAACCTATAAATATTAATTTTTTGAGGGACTTAGAAGATAAAATTTCTATAGAAAAAATATCAGATTCTTTAAATAAATTTTATTGAACGGATAGTAATTAAAAATGGAATCCCCCCTGGCCTTGCTTCATTCTTAGACCAGGTGAAAAATCAAATGAAGTCTAAAGGCTACATATAAACTGCGATCTAGTAGAGATCCGGAAATAATACAGTTAATACCTGGTGTTGTAATAAATACAGCTTTTTTATATTCAAAAAAAGTCACATTTACAACACCTCAAGATGCCAGTATAAATGCGACTTTTAATGATATTTTTTGATCAAAATCTCCATCTTTGGAGGTGCGGAGAATCGAACTCCGGTCTAAAAGGCATACTCACCGCTTTCTACCATTATAGTCAGCTTTTTAACCTGATTTTTTAGCCTTATGCTGAGAGGGAGAAGGAGAAAAGTAACAAACTCGATTCTTCAATTTTTTCAACACAAGGTTTTGGTTCCCTGCTCAAATCGGCCTTGCTCCTAGCAGGAGTCAAGAGACAAGGTTAGTTTTAACTGGCTTGAAAGATTACTAAGCGTAAGCCTTTACAAGTTCAGCTCTCTTAAGAAGAGATTTTCATGCGTTAGCATTTTTGGTTTGACCGAGTTTATGCTCAGCGATCATCGAGCAATGGCTTGCAATGGGTACGGATTCCTCTCATCAAATCCAAGGTCACCCCCATAACCCACAAAGTATAAGGAAATCAGATGCATTTTTCAAGCTCAAACGAAAAAAGAGAAATACTATTGCATTAGTTTTTTAAATCGCTACCTATAATCCTTGAAAAAGTTCTCAAAACTAATTCATTCCATTTCCGCTCAAAAAGATTTTATTCTAATAGATTTTTCCAATTATGAACTACGAACTCTTTGATCATGGAGAAAAAAAAATCTATCTGGTAAATATGACCAAAGAGCTCAACCAGAATTTTTCTGAACTATTTGAAAAGGGGCTTGCAAAATACCTAAGGACCAACAAAAAAATCTGAATCCTCATCAATAAAAAAGGCTATCACGCAGGCCTAATTTGCCATCATTGCGGTCATATTCCGCAGTGCGATCGCTGTTCTGTTGCGGTGAATTATCATCTTTTACCGAGTGGGGAGAAGCTTGGTATCTGTCATATCTGCAAAAAACAATATACTTTTCCCAAAAAGTGTGAAAACTGTTGAAGTGCAGAAATCAGAGAATACGGGATGGGCACCCAAAAGCTTGCTCAGTTACTCAAAGAAGAATACGGAGCAGAGAGTCTGATTATTGAGTCCGAAACTGTAAGATCTCCCAATAAAATCCAAAAATTCAAGGCTCAACTCTCTGAATTCACTCAACAGGGAAAAAATCCAATCCTGATTTGAACTTCTCTTTTGACGACGCCAATGCAAGGTTGGAACTTAGATTTGCTTGTGATTCTGGATGCAGATATCGGGCTTAATATCCCTGATTATAATGCAAGTGAGAAAAATTTTTACTTTCTTTATGAAGCATTCTGCAAACATCATTGTCAAAATTTCCTGGTTCAGACAAGGAATCCCGAGCATCATAGTATCCATAGTGCTTGTAAAATGCAAAAATCTGATTTTTTTACTGTTGAAAACCTTTTTCGTAAGCAATATTCCTATCCACCATTTGGAGAATTGTGCCTTATTCTCTACAAAGATGAAATCGAGCAAAAGCTTTTCAATAAGGTAGATCAGCTATATAAAGAGCTGCTTTATCTTCAGCAGAAGTATCAGCTTAACGACTTAGAAATCTATACGACACCTCCATTAATTTACAAAATCTTTGGAAAATATAGGTATAATGTAGTCATCAAAGGCAAGGAAGTGAGGAATTTTATGGATATTGTTTACCCAAAACTCCAGCTCTCCAAGAAAGGCTTTAAAATCAATCGAATGGCAGAGAGTATGGTATAAAATCGGAAAGTTTTCTGTGCGTGTAAATTCCGCTTATTATCTCGCTGATCTTGCAAGTTCTAGCAGGGCAGTCCTATCATTTCGTTTTCTCTTCCCAAAATTAGTAAGTTGAACTTGTTCATGTCCTTTACCAGCCAAGAGCACAATATCTCCAGGTTGTGCAATATCCATAGCAAATTGGATGGCATATTGCCTTTCTGGGATAATGTAGGAACTTTTCCCATCAGCAAGAAGCCTCTCCTGAATTGGCTTACTCAGATCATCAAGAACCTTCAGTCTGTTCTCAGTCCCAGGATCATCATCAGTACAAATAGCTACATCTGAATACCTTCGTGCGATTTCTCACATTACTGGTCTTTTTTCTTTGTCTCTATTCCCAGGACAACCAAAGACGGTAATCAGCTTTTTTTCTCATTTTTGACCAGCCAAAAAGCTCAAAGTCTTTTCTAATCCATCTGGAGTGTGTGCGAAATCTACAAAATAGCTTACTCCATTGATTTCCTGTTTCTGAAGCCTACCATCGACACCATCAAAAGCTTCTGTAGATTTGAGGATAGTTGAGACTTCTAAGCCAAGATCGATACCTACGGCAATTGCAGCCAGTACATTGTTTACATTATAGGCACCAAGAAGCTTTGTAGAGCTACGATAGAGTTTTCAAAGATATGAAAAGACAAACTCTGTATGATCAAGATATTCTACGACTTGAGTTGCTTTCAAAATAGAAGAAGCCTGACGAGAATAATTGATTTTCTTGTCAAACGGCATTTCTTCAAACCATTTCCTTCCATAACTATCATCAGAAGGGAAGATTCAGAATTTATTCTGTTTGGTATTGGAAAGTACATTTTTAAAAAGTGATTTCTTGCTTGCAGCGTAGGCTTCCATTGTCCCATGATAATCCAAATGATCATGTGTAATATTGGTCAAAACTGCCATATCAAAGTCAATACCTGCAAATCTTTGTTGATCCAATCCTTGAGAAGAAGCCTCTAAAACCGCAATCTTGCAACCATTATTTTTCGCAGTAGAGAGGAGAGATTGGAGATCAAAAACATCTAAAGAGGTCATTTTCTTGGTATTGGTGATTTTTTTATTCCCAATTCTTAAATCAGCGGTACTTACTGCGACTGTTGGAGCTACATTATCATTTAAGATTTTATGAATCAAATTGACTGTCGTCGTTTTCCCGTTAGTTCCCGTCACTCCGATGATGAAAAATCCATTTGCGGGACTGCTATAGAGTGAAGTGGCAATATTTGCCTGAACTTTCTTAAAAACATGATAAAAAACTGAATTTTTGAAGACAGGATATCGTTTATCATAACAAATGATCTTTTTAATCAGGGTTTTCATCGGATAAAACGAGAGGCTAAAGAAAATTTCCTCTGAAAGTATAGCAAAGCTCCTTCATTTTACAATGATTTTTTTGACAAAATGAAAATTCTGACTATACTTTAGGTACGTGCTTTTATACACAGAAAATCGCAATGACCAAAAAAGAGTTTATGCTCCAGATTATCAATTTCCTACCGGATCGAAAGATGGGACGAGGGCTAAAAGCGCTCATTGAGAATGATCAGCTTTCTACTGAGGTTTTTGAGAAGTTGTATGAAATTTTCAGACAAAGTATTCATACCACGTATACAGAGGTTCAAAAGGCTGAGTTCAAAGAAAAACTCCAGAAGATTGAAGCTATGAAACAGCAAGAGGCTAAAAAATCTGAAGAAGAGCTTGTTGATTTGGATGAAATGCTAGATACACTATAATTTTTTATTCCCTATCAAATTTATATGATGACAAATACAAATCTTGAGGTAGAGAATAAAATCGTAGATCAAAACCTCAATCAAGAGATATTAAATCTGATTAAAGAGTCTGGAAGCGGAACAGGACTTGAAGGACTTTTATCCTTTGAAGAAAAACTTTCCAGGCAAGATAAAAAGTTTAGTCCATCAGAAACAGCTGCTCTCCTAGAAAGGGTAAAAACTGACATCCAAAATCCAGATTTCCTTTCCTTTGAAAGCGGAAAAAAGGACGAAAAAGACTTCGGATTTGAGGGCGTGGGAACTGATGTAATTCCTACATTAACTCCGAATGGAGACTGCATTATCCCTGTGAACTTCCGATATGATGGGCAAAGGAGAACGATTCTATTGATTTTGTCGGTTAATCCAAATGGAGAAGTCAACTATTATCGTTTACCAGAAGGAGATAATCGTTATACCATGAAAATTAATAATACTGAATTTACCTACGAACTTGTAGAAGACGGACAAAAGTTTAGAATGAAAATCGAAAATAGCTAATTTTTACCATTTAACCACAAGAAAATGGCATTTACTGTAGAGAATATGGATTACAAAGACAGTGCAGAAGTTTTGAAGGGACCAGAAGCAAAAGTCTGACCGCAAGCTGAAAAAGAGCTCAGAGAAGCAATTGATGCAATCCAAGCCCACGAAGATGCAAAGAAAACCGTTGAATCAACCGGGAAAGTTGCAGAAAAGGAAATGAAAGAAGCAGGAATCCCACTGGAACCGAAACAGAGAGGAGGATTGGAAATTGCTGATACTCCAGAACCGCTTTCTAGGCAAGCTTTAATGAATAACTTGGAGGGAAATATTTTTAGTGTTGCTGGTCAAAATAAGAAAATGCAAGAAGAGTTAAAGTTTGCGTTTACGCCTGACGAAAGGATTAAAAACCTAAATAGAAATCCGGAATCTTCAAAGCAAATTCAGATGGAAACTGGAGTTGTGGTATCAGGTTAATTTTGACTTGTAAAAAAATGATTTTTCACTAGAAAAAGACTGACCGAAGTTTTGAGTCAGTTTTTTTATTTTTTTCTTCATATCTATGAAAGATATTATCCTCGCTGGAATTCAAGCTTCAGGAAAGGGAACTCAAGCCCAGAAGCTTTTAGAAAAATACGGAGACCAGATTGCCTACTTTGAAACTGGGAACATTCTCAGAGCTTTGATGAGTAATGAAAATGTAATCGGGAACTACCTCAGAGAAACGGTAAATTCCGGTCGCCTTGTGAAAGATGAGATCGTCATAGGTCTTTTTAAAGTTTTTTTGGAAACCTTAGATGATAAAGGTCTTCTCGGTGATGGAAGCCTAAGAAGAATAGGTCAGACAAAAGGAATCCTTGATGCTTTATTAGAGAGGGGGAGAAAGCCACTTGTTATCCAGCTTGAAATCCCAGAAGAAGAAGTATACAAGAGACTTGCCCAGCGTAAAATGTGTAAAAACTGCGGAACAATTCATTCTATGCTTATCGATTGAGAAGTTAAAAAATGCAAAAAATGCTGATGAGAACTCTATGTTCGTGCTGATGATGCAGATCAAAGTGCTATTGCCAATAGAATCGCTGAATATCAAAAAGAAACTGTGCCAGCACTTGAGTATGTAGATTCTCTCGGGCTTTTAGTAAAAATAGATGGAATGCAGACGATTGATGCTATTTTTGCTCAGATTGAACAGCTCCTCCAAAATTAAAAAAAAGTCTTGACATTGTGTGAAAAATGTATATACACAAGCTATGTTCATAGTCAGCTTAATTAATGGTTAATTACTGGTATTGATGAAGTTTGCTTGTGAAAGTGGACATTCAACTTGAAGCGAGTATCCCCCTGTGAAGGTTGATGCTCCTTTGGATCGAGGGAGGTTTTTCCTACCCTCGTTTCTTATTTTACAAAAAAAACTCTAGATAGTATAGAGTTTTTTCTTACTTAAGCTCTTTTTACTGTGCAGAAAAGACCAATTTATCTCATTTTTTTCTGACAGCTACCAAACTTCCGCTTTTTATCTTCCCCTCAATAATTTGCAAGGCAAGCTCATCCAAAAGATACGTCTGCAAAGCTCTTTTGAGCGGTCTGGCTCCAAATTCAGGATTCCAACCTTTTTCTGCTAAGAAGTTTTTCGCATCATTATCAAGTTCAAGCTGAATCTCTCTAGCACTTAAAAGTTCCTTTAAGTAGTTAGAAAGCTGAATATCTACAATGCCACGAATTTGCTCAGGAGCTAACGGATTAAATAGCACAATATCATCAATTCTATTCAGAAATTCAGGTCTAAACTGCTGAAGTAAAAGAGGCATCATTTCATCAAGGGAAACCAATGGTCAAGATTCAGACTTCTTTTTCTCTTGAGTTTTCATCTTTTCAAGAAGAAGCTGAGAACCGATATTTGAAGTTAGGATTATGAGTGTATTCCTAAAATCAACCGTTTTACCCTTACTATCGGTTAATCTTCCTTCATCTAATACTTGGAGCAAAAGATTGAAAACTTCTGGATGCGCCTTCTCAACCTCATCAAAAAGCACAACTGCATAAGGTTTTCTCCTTACCGCTTCCGTCAGCTGTCCACCTTCTTCATGCCCGATATATCCCGGAGGCGAACCAATCAATCTTGCCACCGCATGTTTCTCCATATATTCAGACATGTCAATTCTGATCAACGCTTTCTCATCATCAAAAAGAAAAGAAGCAAGAGCCTTAGTCAGTTCAGTCTTTCAAACTCCTGTTGGTCAAAGGAAAAGAAACGATCCAATCGGTCTATTAGGATCTTTAAGTCCAGCTCTTGCACGACGAATTGCATTAGCAACCAGATGCAAAGCCTGATCTTGTCCTACAACTCTCTTCCTCAAAAAGCTTTCCAAATCTGCTAACTTCTCCATCTCGCTCGCAACGAGCTTAGAAACAGGGATTCCTGTCCGCTTTGCAATAATTGCTGCAATATCTTCGGCATCAACGGTATCTTTGTGAAAATGGTTTTCGGATTCAAGATGCTCTAATTCGCTAAGCTCTTTTTGAAGCTGAGGAATGTCTCCATAACGAATTTGAGCGACTTTATTATAATCTGTTTGTTTCTCCGCAATTTGAGCCTCATGTTCCAGACTTTTGATCTGCTGTTTGAGATTTTTTATCTTTTCTCATTGAGCCTTTTGAGCTTCCCGTTCAGCTTTTTTGCTACGATAACGCTCTTTGAGCTCTGCAAGCTCTTTTTCTATCTGCTGAATACGATCAGCTTTTGTGAGTTTTGTCATTTTTTAGCCTTTGTTAGTAAATAAATGGCACTTAAATAAAGTAAGTGCTATAATAGATAAAAAAGTCTGAATTGCAAGAGAAAAATCGGTGAAATAATCACAGGTAGTTTATACTTGATACCAGGTATTAGTTGAACTCAGAGAAGATTTGGTAAAGGATGAAAAGGAAGAAAAACAGTGCAGCCACCGCAAAAACAATGTTGATCAGCGTGTTTTTTGCTTTCTTAAAGTTTTCACCTTTCCCACCGTCTACGACAAGGAGATATCCAGAGTAAATAATCATCAAAACTATTACGCTTCCACTCACATAAGCGAGGAACTTGGCAACCTGAATGATAAAATTTCCTGCTTGCGATGCAAAGTTTTGTTGACTAGCAATGTAATAGATGAAATCAATAACCTTCATCGCCACGAGAGCAAAGATCACATTAACCAGATTTTTTGCTAATTTTTTACCATCTCCCGATTCTCCAGATTGAGGATTCATCATTCTAAATCCAGTGATAACAATCATAATAATTGCAATAAAGAACGCAGCTCCTTTCAAAAAGCTGAGAACAAAGAAGAGAATTCCATTACTAGAAATGAGATTATCCCTCAAGCCAGCCGTTGTCCTAACTTCATTCAAGTTGAGGACCGTTCCAAAAAGCCACATCGCTCCAAAGAAAAGAGCCGATCCTACCAATACATAGAGGAGATTTGTCATTGCATTTTTTAATTGATTTGCATCCTTTCCGCTTACAATGAGCTGAATCGCAGCATAGACAATATAGATGAAAACTATAATCATACCTGCATATCTCAGGATCTCCCACAAAAAACCTCATGCTTTCCCTTCAGGGCTGACTCATGGGAAAAAGAGACACTTTACATTATCTATAAAAGGCTGATCCTTTTTAACGCAGCTAAAGCTAAAAACCTTTTCTGTTCCATACCTCTTATCTGCAGTATCCGAGGTGAGTTTCTTCGCAAAGTCCGCCTCAAAACTGGGAGCAGGGGAGCTGTTAGCAGAGACTCCAGATGCCAGCAAAAACAAGCTACAAAGAGACAAAAATCAGATTTTTTTTCGTGAAAACATGATGCTACGAACTAACGACTAAAAAACATATTGATCACTGCCATTGTCAGTTTAATAATGACGAGGAATCCAGTCATGATAAGCACTCCAATCAGGATATTTTTGATATTATTCTTTACTGTTTTGATATCACCACCTCAAAGCGTGCTGTTGGTCACCAAACGAAATCCATTCCAAATCAAAAGGATCGTTGCAGCAATAAGTCCTATGTAGAGAATCCACTGGAGATAGGGTTGGATATTTTTTCTGATCCACTCTGCAGTATTCGTGAGTTGGTATTGCTTTGGATATCATCATTGTTTATTATTGATTTTATTCAGTTTGGTATCTTGAATTTTCTCATCTTCATTTGCACGATCAGCGATTGTAGAAGCAATTTCTTCAGGTGAGCTTCATCGATTTACTCGTCTTCCTTGCTGGTTTCCTGCAATTACAGCAAAACTTCCTCCAAACACAAGAAATACAAGAGATAAAAGTCAGATTTTTATTTTCATAATAATAGGAATCAAGGAACTAAAAGAGAAGATAAGTATTATTCTTCATTATTTTCAATTCTTTCTCTGAGCTTCGCTTTAATCGCAAAGGTAGTAACCAGTCCGATAAATCCAAGCACAACCAGCCCTACAATCCAAAGAAGAACCTTCAATCGGCCAGGAAGGCCAGTTTTTTTCCCAGTTGGCTGCTTAGCATCAGGAATCGCTTTAAAATTTGGATCATCTTTATTGAAATCACTACACATTTGGGTGGAAATCTGATATTCATTTGCAATTTTACAAATGTTGGGTTTTACGATATCTTGGTAGTCTTCCTTGGCGATTTCGTTTTCTCCAATATGCTGATCAGACTCAGCAACTGAAGCATAAATCGTAGCAGCGATAGTTTCAAGCATTTTTTGCCTTTTGTCCTGAAGAGACTCTCCAGAACCGCTTTCTCCGGATTCAAAACTCACAAAACCATTCAGAATTTTTTTCTTAAGATCCAGCGGAAGCAACGAGAGAATTTCCTCTTTTGCAACTTCGTATGTTCAAACTCCTTTCGCAGAAAGTGTCGCATAGTCAGAAAGAGTATTAATCAGATCAGTCAGCTTTTCTTGCTGTTTTTGAGATAATTTAGGTTTAGGCTGGTTCTTATCAAGAAATTCTTCAATCTGAATAATATTTCCTCTCTGTGCATTCTTATCACCCAAATTATTTCTAAGCATAATAAGAAGACTTCTTAAGTCAGAATTTGCGATACTAGAGCTATCATCAATACCATTGATAAGTTCACTAACGAGAAGGTAATGCTTTCTACTCGTCTCATCCAGACCTTTCTCAAAGTCAGCAAAACTGACCAAAAAATCCTTGGTTTTCCACTGAGTATCATCATCTTTTGTCTTGAAATATGCCCTTCAAACTACGGATTCAAAACTTGGAACATAGCTCTGAGTATGGATTCTATTACATCAGAAATCTCTATCATTTTTTGGATCCCCATCATGATTACTATCAAAAGAAATATCGCTATCTACGAAACAGCTTTTTATACTTTCATCACTTTTGAGGTAGAAAAGCACTTCATTATTCAGCTGCTTCCCTACAAAAATTTCAGGAATCTTATCAGAACTAAACTGAACCTCAGGAAGAGAAATCAAAAAGAGTCCAGAACTAAGAGGATTCAATTTTGTAACCTCAGGAATTTCTACTTTCAGAGTATTGCTTGCTTCGTTCCCATTCTTATCTTTAGCAGTAATGCGGACGGTATAACTTCCACTTTTCGGATATTGTACTTTAAAGGTTTTATCAAGCGTTGTATTGAGATAGGCTGGATTTCCTTTTTCACATTCTGAAACATCAAGACAAATTTTCCTCTCGATAAGTTCTCAAATGCTGACATCTTTAAAAAGCGTCGTTGTCCCCAATGTAGTATAGATCAATGCTGGTTTTATTCCATTTTTCACCACGATAGGAGCACTCTCGCCCATTCATTTATAATCTCTATATATAACATATGCCTTTGGAATATACGGAGCACTGGTAGGACTAGGTTTAGTATAGGTATACTTAATACGGTCATCTTTTGTAGTAAGGTCAATTTCTCAATCTCCATCAAAATCAAGCTGGATCGTCCTTTCTTTAGCAAAATCAGATCTATCTGAGAGAATCTTTGAAATAATATCAAAGGTAACTTCTTCTCCGACTTCTACATTAATTTTATCAGCTCTGAGTGTGACTAACGGAATGTCCGGCTGTTTAGAATCAGGAGGGAACATAATGATTGGTCCATTCCCGAGAAGTTCATCACTTGTCTGATAACCATCATCATTATCAAACATTTTTACTCAGAACATAAATTCTCAAGGCTGCCTCGGAACAGAGAAAAAAGTATATGGAATGTTCCCAGGAGTAACCTTGGTTTCTATGATTTTATTGGGATTAGATTTTGGATAATAATACCATTTAAAGTAAGAAATGCTTCCATCAGTATCTCTAGTCCCTTGAGCATTTACTCTAACGATAATCGGATCAATTCCTTGTGCAAAAATATCTTGAGTCTGATTGCTCTGTTGAAATCAGATTCAGATTTCGTTTCCATATTGAGGAAAACTAAGCGTCAGATTATCCAGGATTGGCAATGCATTAACGACTCTAAACCATATTCTTTCTTTGCTGATTTTACCCAGTGAAGTATCCTCAAGAGAATAGTCAATATACTGACATCCTACACCATTAAACTTATACGAGAATTGCTGGTTTTTTACAATTTCATCATTCTTTGCTTGAAAGTAATACCTAAGTTGACTTGCATTTCCCTGTGCATTAACCGAAAGCGCAGTATTGATGGTAAACATCTCTTGTCTATTGACCCTATATGCAGGGACATCAACTGTTCCTGTTCATCACTTCTCATCAGGGACCTGACAAACATCATTCTGAGCTAAAGTAAAATAACGTGTGTCTTTGATTTCATAGCCGATAATAGGGCTGTCTTTTTCTCCAATGAAAACCTTATCATAGATTTCATTACTGTTTCCATTTTCATCAGTCACTTTTACTTTGATATTGTAGGTACCAACTCTCTGATATTCATATTTCATAATATTAAGTTTATTGACTCTAGGAGGCTTCCCATCTCCAAAGTCCCAGCTATAGCTAACAATCGGAGCTGTGGTTGCGTTTGTCGCTACGGAAAATCAAACATAAGTTCACCAAACCGCAGATTTTGGACGAATCGTGAGTTCTGGTCTTAAAATAGATTCAACATTGATTTCTTTTGTGATTTCTTCAGTTTTCCCATAATTATCGGAAACTTTGAGGGTAACAAGGTGCTTTCCCGTTTCATTAAAAAGAACGGTTATTTTCTTGTTTTTCTCTTCTGTTGAGGTAGTTTGCACGGCATTAGGATTAGAAAATACCCATTCGTACGTTAAACGGTCGTAGCCATTACTTACATCTATATCGTTAGACGCTTTAGCATCAAGATAAAATTCTGAAGGATACTGTCGTTTGTTCGTTGGAGTAATAGAAAATTGAGGAGATGGAGGAGTAGACTCAACATAAACATTCTGAGTATCGCTATTTTTCTGTCCCATTTCATCCTCCACGGTGAGTTTTACAGTATAGTTCCCTGGTTTTTTAAACTGTTTTTTTATGCTTTTCCCTTGCAGCGTGTCAATCTTTGATCCATCTCCATCAAAAAGTTCCCAAGTATAAAACTTTAGTCTCGAAGTGAGAGAATAAGAGGAATTTGCTCAAAAAGCATACGTGGTAGAGGTGTTTCCTTTCTCAGGAGCTTGCTGAATAATCGCCACAGGATCAGAGACTGAAAGACTGAATTTCTCACTGATAGTATTTTTTTCATTATCGAGAACGGTTAACATCACGATATATTCTCCTTGTCATGGAAGCGGAATATTGATATATCCAGGTTTCCCATCGCCTTCTCTCGACCATTTAAATCCATCTCTAGACGTAATATCTCGTCTATACGCCAAAATCTCTCTCCCACCCATTGGTGAGGTGGCACTTCCATCAATAAATACTCCTTTATTTGCCTCTTGGATTCAGATTTTAGAAGGTTTACTTTTCTGCATTTTTTTCCCATTAGCATAAAGGCTGATGACTGCAGATTTTGGACTTACATTAACGGATATCGTTGCCTCACCATCAAAAATTCCACTATTAGAGCTCCTTACCGTCAGATGCACAATATAGGTTCCTGGCTCAGAAAAGGTGTGTTTTGCCAAAGGTCAAGAACCAATGGGTTTATCTATTCCATCAATATCTCTATAATACCAAAAATAATTTCTAGCAGGAATCGTTTCATTTGAAGGATCCCTACTTGCTCTAGCGTCAAACGTTACAGTTAGCGGCGCAGGTCCACTAATCGGACTGGCACTAGCAATTGCTTTTACACTATATTTATTTTGAATGATCGTCGTGATGTTGGCAAGAGGACTCTTACAGTTTTCATAGAAACTTGAGAAATTTTCTTTATTAGGATTCCTTTGCATGGATTCTGTAGTTTTCAAGCACTGTTTGTAAACAAGCTGGAAATTATAGTCTTGTTGCGGAAAGTAAGGAAAAATTTTCTTCATAATGCTCAAAAGCTCAGAATAGGTAGCACTTCCATTGATTTTTCAGATTTTATTCTCTGCATCGATATCTACAAAAAGCTCTGAAAGCCTGTTCCAGTCTCTTTGGATTTGATAATTCGAGAAATAATCGGTTGGAACCTTGGAAGATTGACTATTTTGTGCAAGGACACTTCATCAAAGGAAATAAAATCCTAATCCACTCAACATAACGCTTCCCAAGAGAACTATCCTTGAAATCAAGGTTGGTTTCATACGTATAAAAAACTGAATTAAAGACTTAACTCAAGTATACAGGATTCAGCCTAGCTTTGCAACTTTTCAAATAAATTTTAAATTTTGGAGTCTTGACTTCTTGTGTTTTTCTATAAAAGCATTTTAACCGCTTTGAAAAGCAGGCTTTCGTGCAAGAAGACTTTTCCGCTTGCATTTCTGGTATGAAAATTTAGACTAAAATCAGATTTTTTATCTTTTTTTAATACAAAAAATGGATTATTATACTCGTGCATTACAACAACATCAAAAATATCAATGAAAAATCTGAATTTCTTCGAGAGTTCCACTCGAGACAAGGGAAGAGCTCTCGACTTATTATAGTCCCGGCGTCGCACAACCTTGCTTAGAAATACAAAAATCCCCAGAAAAAGCCTATGACTATACCTGGAAATGAAGGTCCGTTGCAGTCGTAAGTGATGGAACTGCAGTCCTTGGATTGGGAAATATAGGAGGTTTAGCAGGATTGCCAGTAATGGAGTGAAAAGCCGCTCTATTCAAGGCTTTTGGTGACATTGATGCAGTGCCGATTGTTCTCAAGACTCAGGATCCTGAAGAAATCATCTCAATTGTAGAAAATATCGCTCCCACATTCTGATGAATTAATCTCGAAGACATCGCAGCTCCTAACTGCTTTTATATCGAAGAGCAACTCAAAAAGAGGTTAGATATACCTGTTTTTCACGATGATCAGCATGGTACAGCAATTGTGGTGCTTGCGGGACTCATTAATGCTCTCAAAATTACAAAAAAAGAAATCTGAACCCTCAAAATCGTTATTGCTTGAGCGGGAGCGGCAGGACTTGCTATTGCCTCATTATTACAGGATTTTGGAGCGAAACATCTCGTTATCACAGATTCAAAAGGCTGTATTCATCAAGGAAGAACCGATCTCAATACATACAAACAGCCTCGAGCACTGACTAATCTTAATCAATGCAGTGGTTCTCTTAGTGAAGCTCTCGTCGGAGCAGATGTATTTATCGGAGTGAGCAAACCAAATCTCATCTCTGCTGAGGATGTAAAAAAAATGAATTCAGATCCTATTTTATTTGCTCTTTCTAATCCAGAGCCAGAAATTACCCCTGATGAGGCGAAAAAATGAGGAGCTACCATTATTGCAACAGGAAGGTCTGATTTTCCAAACCAGGTAAATAATGTGCTTGTCTTCCCCGGCCTATTTAAAGGCTTATTAGAGGCAAGAATCCCTAAAGTAGAAAAAAAACATAAGCTTGCCGCAGCTCAGGCCCTTGCTGATTACCTCAAAAATCCAACCAGAGATGAAATACTACCTTCAGCCTTGGACAAACAGGTAGCAACTGTCATCGCAGATGCCGTTAAAGCCGTTGCCTAGGGGATAAACTACCTCTTTCCTTTCAAGAGAGTTGCTAAGATCGTTATGATTGAGGTTGAGGAGCTATATAAATCCTTATCTTATATTTCCAGCTTACCATACCATCATTTAAATTCTGAAAGATGCTTTATTTTACAGAGAAGAACGATATTTATGTTTGATATCAGCGCAAAAAAACTTATCTATCTGAGTATTACTCTAGGTTTTTTCGTTTTGTTGGCAACGCTTGGAATACTTCTTTTCCCTGAAGCAATCACAAAACGGGATCGTCGTCTTGCTCGCAAAAAAAAAGATACTCCATGGAAACTTCAGCTTTCTCTCTTCATTAATCATGCAATTACTCCCTTATCAGTCGGAATATTCTATCTTCTAATGAGCGGAATCCTCATCTGGAGCAAGGAATTGAGAATCTTTGGAATCGGAGTAAGTAGTATTTTGGTCGCATCAATTGCGTTCCGAAGCGTAAAAAGAATAACTCAAAGACCGAGACCTGAAAAAGCAAAGATCGCCTTCAAAGACTATAGTTTTCCAAGCGGACATACCACAGCAGGATTCGTATTTTTCTTGAGTGCAGCAATTGCTGTTTCTCGGCTCCTCAATCTTGAATATCGTGAAGTAATCTTTGTCTTTGCGATCATCTGCGGGGGAATTGTTGCTTGGAGTAGGCGATATCTCCATGTTCATCGATTTACTGATGTCGTTATAGGAGCACTGCTCGGAAGTGGGTGTTTTCTGCTTTCATATCTGATTTTTTTCTATTTTGGTGATGCGATAATTAGGGCAGTTGAACAGGTCTTTTTTAGCCTTTAGCTCGGAGAAAAATGCACGATGTGATTATTATTGGGGCTGGAGCAAGTGGCTTATTTTGCTGAATGTTATTGCCAAAACAGCGAAAAAAGCTGATCCTAGAAAAGACAGACAGTATAGCAAGCAAGCTCTTGCTTTCTGGAAAGGGGAGGTGCAATTTCACAAATCTTAATACGAGCTCAGATCATTATCTTGGAGATCAAAGAGAGAGACTCTCTACTTTTTTTCAAGCTTTTTGACCGCAAGAAATGATAAACTTTCTTAGAGACCACGGAATCGAAAGCAAAGAGGAAGACGCTGGAAGAATCCTCCTAGAGAGCAATAAATCTCGTCAACTCGTGGATTTTCTGATCAAAGAGAATGAGAAAAATGCCACAACAATCCTCACCAAGACCGAAGTCCTCAAGGTAGAGAGAATAGCAGAAGCTTTTTCCGTCAAAACATCAAACGAAACTTTCACCACTAAAAGGATAATTCTGGCTAGTGGGGGCTGTTCATTTCCGCAGATCGGAGGAGGAAAGTTTGCCTTTAGTCTAGCAAAGGAGTACAAAGTCGCCACAAAAGACGCTCATCCTGCCCTTTGTGGAATCCAAACGCAGGAAAAGATCGATCAACTTTCCGGAAGTAGCACGTTTGCAAAAATTCAGCTTCTTGACTGATGAAAATCTGTCTATGAAACGCAAGGAGATCTGCTCTTTACACATGAAGGAATCTCTTGACCTGCCGTTTTTAATACCTCACTTCGACTTAGTTATCAGTATGGAGACAAGCTAAAAAATCTAAAAATCAGACTAATAATCCCAGAAAGTGCTATGACCAAGAGACTCTTTAGCTATCTAAGGGTAAAAAACGGCTTCAGAAAATATACAATGACTTTGACTCCAATTCGCCTAGGCTCTCGAGAAAAAGCGAAAGTAATGTCTGGAGGGATTCTCTTTGAAGAGGTGGACGAGCATCTCGAGCTCAAAAAGCTTCCTTGAGTATTCGTTATTGGAGAGTCGCTTAATGTCACTGGGGAGACCTGAGGCTTCAATCTTCAACGGTGTTGGACATCTAGTTTTGTTTGTGCTACCTACCTTTCTTCGCAAGACAAATCGCACTAAATCATCATTTCAAAAAAAGGCAAGTATCAAGAAAGAGAAAAAATCAGATTTTTTTTCTTTTTTTTTGTTTTGGAATATAATAGAGAGGTAATCATTTTTAGCTTGTCTTAATCCCAATGAACGAATCAATGAAATTTTCTAATTCGCTTACAAAAACGAATACACTTCTCGAAAAAATTGCAACAACTTGTGATGCTCTGATTTCTGCATTAGAATACACTACAGAGGCGGCATGTCAATACGGAGGGGGAATCCTTCATCATTTTGAAAGTGAGTATGTAGATGTAGTAGTAAGCACCCTTCTCCAGTTGAAAGCTCACATCGCCAGATTAGCGAAAGAGCTAGATAATGGGTTGATTCAATCCACTAAAGATCTCCTTTTACTTGTCGAAGGGATGCAAGATATTGAGGACAAGCTGACAATGCTCCTTAGAGAAAATGGAAATCTGAGAAGTAATTTTGCATTCTGATTTGAAAAAATCAGATCGTCAATCCAAGAGCTAAGAGAAAATATCGTTCTTCTCTAAGACCTCATAATGTCTTTGTGTGAAATCCTTAAATATATGAGGACAGTCCCTCCAGGCTGTCTTTTTTTGTAAAAAACGAAAAAGCAGGCAGAGATTCTCTACCTGCTCTCGGAAACTCTTGCTTTCACAAACAATAGTCTCCATCTTTGAGATGAAAAATATATTGCTGACCACAAATATACATAATATCCATAAAATGTCAAGACATTATTTAAAGAAATATTTTCCAGTTCTGAAGCGGGATATTTCTGCAAATACGAAAAAAACGGGGTAGAGAAACCTACGCCCGTTTCCAGATAAGCATACTTTCACAAGCAAACTTATCTCAAGTGGATAAAGTTAGTGTAAGAAAAGATAGAGAAAAGGAGAGAAAAGTCAAGTTATTTTTTGAAGAAATCTTAAATAAATAATTAAAAAAAGAAGTCAAAAATCAGACTTCTTTCTTTTTTCTTCGAGTCCTCGGCTAGAATGCTACTACAGGCGCAACTTCGCTACCCGTTGTTGCTTCAAAAAGGTTTGCTCTCTCAAATCCGAGCCACTTAGCAATAAGATTGGTCGGGAAGCTTCTCAGCTTGATATTATACTTTCCTACAACCTTATTGTAGTTCATCCTTTCTACAGCAATTCTATTTTCACTTCCTTCGAGCTGAACTCTGAGATCGCTAAAGGCTTGGTTGGCTTTTAAGCTAGGATAGTTCTCAGTAAGCATCATCAATCTTCCCAATGCCTGAGAGAGTTCTCCCTGAGCTGCTTGGAATTTTGCAAAGTCTTGTGCATTATTCGCATCTATTTTCATCTGTGTCGCAGAAGCTCTCGCCTCTACTACTTGTCTCAAGGTCTCCTGCTCAAAAGCAGCTTCTCCCTTGACGGTAGCTACGATATTAGGGATGAGATCGGCTCTCCTTTGATAGACGGATTCTACCTGTCCTCGTTGGGCTTTGACGGTTTCCTCAAGTTTTACAAGGGAATTATATTGACCTGCAATCACAGAAATTCCGATCAAGATCACAGCAATAACGATTCCCCAAAGCGTTCCTTTCTTCATCTATTATCTCAAAAAAAGATAAAAAGCCTGATTTCTTATATTTTTTTGCTCTCAAACTGCAAGTTAATCTCCAGCACCTCCGCCTCCAGAACTTCCTCCACCTCCAGAGAATCAGCCTCCACCTCCAGAACTTCCTCCCCAGCTAGAAGAGCTACTTGAACTTGAACTTGAGCTTCTCCAACTACCTCTAGAAGATCCACCTTTTCCTGTCGAACCTCGAAGAACTAACGCAGCCAAAAGAACCGCATAAACTCAGAGAAAGGTCATCTGAGAGCTGGAATCTTCTTCCTCAGGAAGCAGTTGCTTAACCTGAGCTTTTATCTCTTGATCAGAAAAAAAACTATAAAAATTCTTGATTCCTTGATAGAGGTTTCCGCTATTTACTTCAGGTCTAATAAGTGCTTCAATGATCGCTTTGGCGAGAGCATCAGGAATCTCAGCTTCCAATCCATATCAAACCATAATTCTGATCTTCTTTTCCTCAGTTGCGATCGCTAACAAAAGTCCATCATTCCTGTCTTTATCTCCAATTCCGTTTTCATTAAACGCTTTGAGTGCAATATCAAAAAGTTCATTCCCTTCTCTATGAGGGAAAAGAACCGTTACGACTTGATATCCAGATGTCGTTTCAAGAGTCTCAGCAAGTTGATTGAGCTCTTCAAATTCCTCTTGGCTGAGGGCTTGAGAATAATCATTCACAAAATACTCAAATCTCGGCAAATGCATCGGATCAACCTCGTGGGCAAACGAGATTCCCATTAGGCAAAGGATGGACAAAATAAGAAGTCAGATTTTTTTCATCTTTTCTAAAGATATAAAAGGAATACTACAACTATAGAGAGCAATCTACCAACAAAAGCAGGATAAGCGTTCTACAGCTAGTATTCCTTATGAGCTAAAATCTTCACAATGCTTTGAAAGAAAGGGCTTTATTTGCTATTTAGTAAGAGCATAAGTATCCTTTGCAATCATAAGTTCCTCATCAGTTGGAATCACCCAAAGTTGAACCTTACTCCCTTCTTTAGTCAGTTTTTTCTCTTCTCCTCTAAAGTTATTTAAACTTTCGTCAAAATCCACTCCAAGCCAAGCAAGCCTTTCAGCAAGAAGCTTTCTCTGAATGATAGAGTTTTCTAGCACCCCAGCTGTAAATACGATAGCATCAACGCCCCCAAGTAGTGCTGCATAGCTACCAATATATTTCAAAATAGCATTCGTATACATTTCCAAGATCATGGTTTCTTTTTCACTGCCTGCAAGGTAGCCATCCTCAACGTCTCTATGATCGCTTGACTTACCAAAGAGTCCGAGAATCCCAGATTCCTTGTTCATTATCGTATCAATCTGCTCAACGCTCAGATTTTCTTGCTTCATCATAAAAGGCACAATAGCTGGATCAATGTTTCCGCATCTGGTTCCCATGATTACCCCTTCAAGAGGAGTGAGTCCCATAGAGGTCTCAACAACCTCTCCATTTCTGATAGCAGTAATGCTCGCTCAATTTCCCACGTGACAGGTAATAACCTTTAAATCTGATCTTCCCATCAGTTCAGCTAATCTTTGACTTACATATTTATGTGAAGTACCGTGAAAACCATATCTTCTCACTTTATAGTCTTGATACCATCTATAAGGAAGTGCATAGAGATAATGCTCAGGTTTCATAGTCTGATGAAACGCGGTATCAAAGACCGCAACGTTAGGCACACCAGGAAGAATCTTCTCACAAGCTTCTACTCCCATCAGGTTAGCGGGATTATGAAGCGGAGCAAGTGCGGTTAATCTCCTAAATTCTTCCTTTACTCCTGGAGTAATAATCGTTGATTGCTTAAAGCTTTCACCTCCATGAACCATTCTATGTCCGATCGCATTGATCTCAGACAGGCTTCCCAAAGCCCCAAGCTCAGGATCAACCAAAAGTTCAAGTACCTTGTGCAAAGCAACTTCATGATTTGCAAGATGTCATTCGATGTCATGCTTTACTCCAGTTGCAGTTTTATGCTTAATCTTTCCTCCGTCAATCCCAATCCTCTCGACAAGTCCCTTAGCCAGAACTTCTTGATTCTCCATATTAAAAAGCTGGTATTTCAATGAAGAGCTACCACTATTCAGCACAAGAATTTTCATCTCTAATCAATAATAAAATAAAAAAATCACCCTTATATGTAGTCAAACTCTCTCAAATTACAAGCACTTTTCATGCCAAAAAATCTCCCACCAGCGACAAAAGTCAGATTTTTTTTGTCACATTCCTTTAATCCTATGCGTTATCCAGTATAGAAAACGTTTTTATTTTTCTATGCAAAAAAACTATGAAAAAAACACTTATGGCAGCAGGAATGCTCTGTGCTGCATCACTCGCAGTCAGCGGAATCTTCGCTGCAGAAATCAATCCTCTCGAGGCAACCGAATGGGAACTCACTTCTTTTGAGGGGAAAGCTCTGACAGGAGCAACAGTAAAGTTTGGGACAGGAAAGGTATTCGGATCTTTCTGCAATAATCTTTCTACGACCTATTCCCTTTCAGGAGACCAAATCCTAGCAGGACCAATGGCTACTACGCTCATGTACTGCAATACACCTCTTATGGATGCTGAGAGCAAATTTGACCTTTCTAATGCCAAATATCAGCTCATGACAGGAAATCAACTCGAGCTTACCACAGCAAGCGGGTCAAAATACCTTTGGGCAAAAAAGACCACACCTGCGGTAGGAACGGCTAATCCTGCTTCTGTAAACTGTGAGAAGAATGGAGGAAAACATGAGATCGTAAAAGACAAAAACGGTAATGAATCTGGAGTATGTACGCTTTCTGATGGTACAAAATGTGATGAATGGGCATACTACAGAGGAGAATGTCCTGCTAAAGCAACTACTCAGGAGCAAAAGATTCATAAGATCCTTGATGATCACTTTGCAAAGCACGCCGATAAATTCCCAACTGCAAAGGAAAAAACTGCTGTTATCGAGATGCTCAAGACGACCTTTACTAATCTTATGAAAGAAGTAAACGCTACGCTCAAAGCCCAGTATCAAGAGATGGTAACTATCCTTGGGACTTATAAAGTAAAATAGTTCTAAAAATCAGACAAAAGAGGAGAGGAGTCAGCCTTCCTCTTTTTCTTTTCAAAAAATACAAAGTAAACCAGTCATTGCGAAGGTGGTGAAGCACTCCAGTTAAGTGTTTCATCGATTCAAGCATCTTTTTCTATGCATAGGCGTAGGATGGTTCCTCTTCATAGACCGTTGCAATCTCATCCTCCAAGTGGGAAAGCCCTCCATGCTGAGCAGACTCTTGGAGCTGATACTTCTCACGAAATGCTGGTGAGAACTGTTCCAAATGTTTCGGATCAGTAATCATCTGATCAGGACGATCCAAAAAACCAATAAAACGAGAAAAGTCTGAAAGATTCATCTTGTAGTCTGGAGCTTCAGGGTTTACGCTATTGTCTTTCAGATTCTGCCTGGTGAAAAGGTTAAAAAAATCTAGCATTGCAGTCGATCGAACTTGAAAGTCAGATTTCTTTAGATTTGCATCAGAGAGTTTTGTGAGGACATTACGAAGGATAGGATCTTGGATTTCCATAATTTTTTGAGAGAGATTTGGAGACTTGAGGAAGGAATCCAGTTTTTTTATCGCGATTCTAAAAGATTGGAGTTCCGCGTCTGTGCTCTCTTCGCTCGTGCGATCCAAAAGCCTAAATACGTTTTGCGTAGGACGGTGCTGGTTAATCAAACCGTCTTTCATCAGCTGGTGCGTGATCTCAGGAGGAACCAATTGTGCCTGAAGCTCCTGAATGGCAAGATTTTTCTCAGTATGACGGGCAAGACGTGAATGGATCGTTTCATCCGTAGAAAAGGAGTCTTCTAGCTGATCGCTCGCTAAAAGTCAGATTTTCTCCTGATAGTCTTGAAGATCCGAAGCCTGATCAATAATATCTTTTACCTTCTCTGGTGTCAATGCTTCTTCAAGACGCTGAGAAAGCTCTTTGGTCGTTGGCATCTGAAGGTTGAGCTTTGTCCTATTCCCTTTCCCCTGAACTCACAAAGAAAGCTGATGAGAAAAGGGATCATAGTGCAGATTATCGTCACATTCCAAGCTAGCGGTTGGATCAGCAAGATTGTAATAAAAGGTCAAAGGTTTTCCTTCAATCATTCCTTTGAGCTGGAGAATGGGTTCAGCCTTTCCCGTGAGCGTCGTCTCTTGGACAAGCGTAGCAAAAGGTTTGTCTTGATGAGAGAGGAGATCAGAGAGTTTCTTCCCTCCAAGACTTTCTTGCCCAAGATAACGCATCAGCGCAACTACCGGAGCTTGAGTGATAGAGGCTTTGAGATAATTGGTCAGCCTTGATTGCATCTGTGCCTTGAGTGCTTCAAGTTGCTGCTGATATGCGGTTATCATTTCCTTTTCTTGTATGGAGAGTGCTCCCCCTTGCTTTTGCTTTGCATCCAAAGTGGCAACTTTCCCAGCAAGCTCTTTAAGTCCATGATCTCCAAACTTCTCAATGAGCTTTTGATCTCGCTCATCTCCTTTAGGGAATACTTCTACATTTTCTAAACGAGAAAAAGTCTGATCATTCTTTGCGAACTCAGCGAGATCAGGATTCTGATCAAAGACCTTAGCTTTCGGCTCATAGGAAAGCGGATAACCTCACTGGGTCTGCTCCTCGATTCCAAGCGACCTTTCCATATTTTTTAAGCTTTTAAGGAATGCTTCATTCTCAGGTTTTTTGGTATCTCATCTAATCTTTTCTCTTGAGAGAAGGAAGTTTACATACTCAGCAGGAGCGATATTATTTTTCTTGAGTTTCGCCCTTACGACAGGAGAAAGAGCTTTTAGCTTCTGCTGGACCTCTTCAGGACGATGTTCCTTGAGGCTCGGATTAAGCTTCTGGTAAGCTTCTTTTGTCTTTTGATACTCTTTAGAATAAGATTCTCTTTCAATCCTAACAGCTTGTTTTCCAGAAGAAAGTTTATCATTTCCAGAAGAAAGTTTATCATTTCCAGAAGAAAGTTTCTGGTTTTTGAGAATCTTAGACTGATGAGATACTTGGAGAGTTTGATTCCCAGAAAGCATTTTAGGATTTTTAATATCTTGCTTTTCTGCTAGAGTCTTCTTGATCTTTTGTATTTGAAAAGTTAATATCTGAGGTAAAGAAATACGAGAGTGTCATTCTTGAGACTTGAGATAATTAAGAATTTGTATGATGTTTTTATTAGAAACTTTGCCTAGAAGTTCGGTTTTAACTAGTAAGAAAATTTGATTCCTTTCAGAAATTGAGGTCTTAGGAAATGAGGCATTGATATATTTTTCCGAGGGAAAGCCTTGTGGGGATCTTTTTGCCTCAGATATTTCATATGATTGTTGTTTTTTTTCTGTATTCATGAGAATTTGTAGTTAATTTAATTTTTACCCTTTTTTAGCTTTTTTTAGAGCCGCTTTTAATTCATAAGCTTTAGAAATTGGAGTCCATCAAAATTCTTTACATCACTGAAGATAGCTGTCTATAGATCAATAAAGGTTTGGGTTAGATAAAAATTCCTCTTCACTGATTGAAGCAATTTCTGCTTCAAGTTCTTTCGTCGCCTTTCTGAGCTCTTCATCAGACTTTTTAAGCCTTTCCTCAGATTTTTTAAGCCTTTCCTCAGATTTTTTAAGGTCTTCCTCAGACTTTACATACGCAAGATATTCTAATGAATCCGCTTCTTCTGCTCGTTTTTCCATTTCAAGATATGCTTGTCTCTCTTCTGGGGTCATAGAATCTAAGAGATCTTTTTTCTGTTCTGGTGTCATATCAAGAAACCATCCTTCATCACCTTCAGCAGTAGTGCTTGACATATTTTCACTCTGGTTTGATGTTGTTTGTCCTTTCTTTTTACTTGAAGTATCAATATTTTCTACTTTAGCAGGATCAGCATTTTTGTCATTTTTCGCTCACTGTTTACATCCAGGTGCACCAGCAAGAAGAGCCATAACAAGAGCTGAAGCCATAGCTAGTTTCTGGATTTTATTGATAGCTAGTTTCTGGATTTTATTGGCTGTACTTTTCTGTTCAAGGTTACTTTTAGGTGTGTTCATCAGTTATTGTATAAGAAAATAAAGAAAACATAACTAATAGTATTCATTATTTTGAAATTTGTCAAGTTTTATAAACTTTTTTGTAGGGAAAGTCTTTGAAGTTAACCAAAAAAATTTACTATCAAGCGTAGCTCACTTTGAAAAACTGAATCTGTCTCTCCATTTCTACAGTATAGAGATAATGAATAAATGGGATTGCTTCCTTCATTAAGTCTTTGCCCTTGCTTTTTTGTTATTCAAGTATGAAATTTTTGTAAGTATTACCTTAGTGCGTGGCTTTTGTTACGATGATGAGGTCGCATGGAGGAGTAGCCCAAATACTCAGTCCTTTGGTAAAGGGATAAAAAGTCTGATTCAGTATAGTATTATTTCCAAAATTGTCAAGAGATTCTTCATTTGGTAAGGATGAAGTTGATAGTGGCTTCCTTTCATTCTCTCCGTTCCTCTTGCAATCCTTTCCAACTTTACTATAAGGATGTGTTTTTATTCAACGCATACTTAAGATATGGCAAAAGAAAAAAAATCAATTATAGGCTATAAGTGGCGAATTTATGGGATTCTTTTCATAATTTTAGTGTCTATCGGGCTGAGGCTAGTCCAAAACAATAGTCTGATACCTGCATTTGGTGTGAATACTGGAGTTATTCAGGTTATAGAAGATACAGAGAAAGTCTCACTCAACCAGTGGCTCGCAAACTATCATGACGGTGCTTATCAAAAAATCTCCCTGACAAATGACAAGGATCTAAAAGGGTTTTCTCTTCTCAAAAAAGCAAAAGAAAACCTGCTCTTTGGTAGAGAGTATGAAACAGAAGTATATAGGGCTTATCAAACAGAAAAGTCAGCTTCGCTCAATCTTATTGATCTTGGAGTAGCTTTGACTGGAGATATTGAGGTTGCTATCGTGCATGAGGAGCCTTCCCTTTGGAGTAAATTGCTTGAGCAGATAGGCTATCTGATTTTTTTCCTGATTATCCTCGTGCTTGGAATGAGGTTTATTATGCCAAAGGGCGGTCCAGGAAGCGTCTTATGAATTAAAGTAGGTAAAGAAAGTAAAAAATCTGAATCTAAAACCAGATTTACCGACATTGCAGGGATGGACGAGGTCAAGAACGAATTGATTGAAATCGTAGATTATCTCAAAGAGCCTGAAAAATACCAAAAAATCGGTGCTAGACCACCAAAGGGAGTATTACTCTATGGAGCTCCAGGATCAGGAAAAACCTTGCTTGCTAGAGCGGTAGCAGGAGAGGCAGGAGTAGCTTTCTTTTCAGCTTCTGGATCGGAATTTATGGAAATGCTCGTTGGAATGGGGGCTGCGAAGGTGAGAAAACTCTTTGAACAGGCCAAAGCTGCTGGGAAAGCGATTATTTTTATTGATGAAATTGATGCAATCGGGAAAAAGAGAGGATCGGGCTATACTTGAGGACATCAGGAGCAAGAGCAAACGCTCAACCAAATTCTCACCGAGATGGATGGTTTTGACAAAAATACAAATATTATTGTTATTGCAGCTACAAATAGGCCTGATACCTTGGATCCTGCCTTACTCAGAGCAGGAAGGTTTGACAGAAAAGTCTTTGTTTCCGTGCCAACATTAGAGGAAAGAATTCAGATTTTTGAATACTATTTGAAATCAAAGAAAGTAGATAAGAAGGTTAATCTTGAATCGCTTGCGAAGAGAACGAGCGGTTTAGTCGGTGCAGATATTGAAAATGTCGTGAATGAGGCGGCTTTACAGGTTGCAAAGGCAGATAGAGAGAGTTTAGAGCCAGCAGATTTTGAATACGCGCTTGAAAAAGTCATTATGGGACCTGAGAAAAAGGTAAAATCTATGAAAGAAAAAGAGAAAAAGCTGGTTGCTTACCACGAACTTGGACACGCAGTGACGGGACATCTCTTGGAAAATGCAGATCCGATTGAGAAAATCTCGATTGTTCGTAGAGGGCATGCTTTAGGAGTGACCTGGACGACTCCAGAAGAGGACAAAAACCTCTATTCTAAGGCGAAGTTTCTTGATGAAGTGGTAACTTTACTTGGAGGAAGGGCAGCAGAGGAGCTCTTCTTTGGAAAAGATGAGATCACTACTGGTGCATCTAATGATTTTGAGAGAGCGACTGATATTATCAAGAATATGATTCTCAAATACGGTATGGACGAGGATTTTGGACCTATAAACTATCTCAAAGAAGGAGAAGATCAGCCTTTTATCAATCCTTATAGCGAACAAACCGCACAACTTGTAGATGAAAAGATAAAAACCTATCTTGCCAACGCTTACAAAAAAGCAAAAAAAATTCTGAAGGAACACGACGTTTTGATCCATCAAATGGCGGGAATCCTTTTAGAGAAAGAGTATCTTTCAAGTGAAGAGTTTGCGGAAATGATGAAAGGTGCAAATCCTGAAATAAAAGACTAAAAATTTACCGAGGTAGAGAGCAGACGAAAGTTTGCTCTTTCCCTTCTTTTTACAGACCAAAAGCAAGGGGAAATTTACTCTTGTTTTTTTAAAAAGTTTTACTATAGTTCACAATATCTTTTATCTTTTTCCATATTCCCCCATGAAAAAGTTAGCACTTGCCCTAGTAGGGACCCTCAGCTTGATCGGATTTTCTCAGACGTCTGCCTATCTAGATTACAGCCCAAATTGTATACCAAATCCAGATTACCCATGTAATTACGACTTTGAATCCAACAATCAGGAGAATAAAACAACAACCCCAACGACTCCTACTACGCCTCCAACTCAGCCAAACAAGCCAACAACTCCAACCCAGCCAAACAAGCCAACAACTCCAACCCAGCCAAACAAGCCAACGACTCCAACAAGTCCGGCTACACCTTCTGTTCCTTCACAAAATCAGGGAAAAGAAGCAGGAGTATATATCTATTATGAAAGTGTAGAGGGACATAATATCTATGCGGGAACGCTATACAAAGGTAAGGGAGGTGAGACGCTAGATCTCTCCAGCTTTATGAAGGAGCTCACCACTTTCGAATTCGATCACTATCGACCTGAACAGACCATTACTCTTGAATCAGGGAAATACTTGAGAGGAAAACTAATCTATCGCAAAAAGTTTAGAGAAGTGCAAAATACACAGAATTACTCTCAACCTCAGAAACAAACAAGTCAACCTTCTTCCTCTGATACCAATCAACGCACTTCCTCAGAGACGACAAAGCAGAACTCAAATTCTCAAGAACAGGTTTTAACTACTCAATCTTCAACAAACCAATCTTCAGCTGAAACTAAATCTTCTAATACTGACGTAGAAAAACAAAAGGTATTTACTGCTCTCTTTGACGATTACTTTAGAAGAAATAGTATGACCTCACTTGAAAAGCAGCTTTTCCTTACAGCTCTTAAAACAAATTTCCAAAATGCACAAAAGACCGTAGCTAAAGATCATCCTTATTATGCGACTTATAGTCTTATCATTTCAGCTATCGAAAATTATCGTTTCTAGGGAATACTTAGACTTTCTAAATTTTCCCGAAGATTAAACAAAAAACACAATCAGGTTTCTTAGTTCTTGCCAATATTTTACATAAAAAAGAAATAAAAGTCTGGACGAAAAGCTTACTTTTCGTTTTCCAGAAATTCTCGATTTATCTTTTCATCATCAGTTATGGGAAACTACAAAAAGTTGACTATCTTGCATTCCAACGATATGCACGGGGACTTTTTTGAGGAAACGCAGAATCAGGCTCTCGTGTGAGGAGTTTCTATGCTCTCTGGCTATATTCAGAAAGTTAAAAAAGAGGAAAAAAACTGCCTTTATACCATTTCTGGAGATATGCTCCAAGGATCTGTCGTGGATTCAGAGTTTAAGGGAATTTCAACAATTGATATCATGAATATGCTGAATCCAGACGTTGTTACCCTCGGAAACCACGAGATCGACTACGGATTAGCACACTTACTCTTCCTAGAAAAAATTGCAAAATTCCCGATTATAAATGCTAATCTTTACATAAAAACAACAAAGACAAGGCTTTTTAAGCCCTATTATATCAAGGAAATTGATGGGATGAAGATCCTCTTCATTGGAATCATTACAGAAGATGCTTTGAGTAAAACGACTTCTGACGCTCTGATTTCCACTTTTGTGAATGTTGAGGAAGCAGCGAGAGAGGTAGAAAGAATCTGTAATGCCTACAAAAGAATTGATATTGATTTCACGATACTTCTTACGCATATTGGATATGAAAATGATCTCAAACTTGCTGAGCTCCTTGATCCAGAGCTTGGAGTCGACGTAATCATTGGGGGGCATTCTCATACTTTGCTAGAGCAGCCGACAAAGGTAAAGGATATCCTGGTTACTCAGGTTGGTGTCGGGACAAATCAGATTTGAAGATTTGATATTATAGTAGATACGGACAATAATTGTATTGAGTCGTATACGTGGCAGGCAATACCTATTGTAGATGCCTACTGTCCAAGAGATCCAAAAATAGAAAAAATTCTGAAAGGATACAAGGATCAGACTGATCAAAAGTATAATAGAATCCTATCCAAGATGGCACAGGACCTAACACATCCAACAAGAACTGAGGAAACTCAAGTGAGTAACCTCATTGCAGATATTTTCAGAGAACAGCTTGGTTTGGATATGATGTGTTTGGGGACAGGATCGCTGAGAAATGAACTCTTAGAAAGTATCGTTACGCTTTGAGAACTCAGAGAAATGTATCCCTACGGAGGAGGAATATACGCACTAACCTTAACTGGAGAGGAGCTCAAGGAGATGATTCACTTTATTTTTAGATCCAGATTCTGTGGAGGAGGTGAGGAGTTCTTTGCATGGAGCAAAGGAGTCTCTATTATTTATGACTGGAAAAACAAGGAAGTAAAGAGCATCCTTTATCAAGGGCAGCCACTTCAGGACAATAAAAACTATATCGTGGGAATCCAAAAATTCCATTTTGATAATATCGAACAAAATCTAGGCATCCATCTTAACCAGTTGAAATCAGGCAAATCTCCAAGACTTGTTTGTACGCAGGATTTTGATATTCTAGAAGAATACTTTCAGTCGCACCAGGAAATTACCGCAGAAATTGAGGGAAGGCTGATTTTTGAGAATCAAGAATAAACCTCTCTTTCTTGATAGCTTTATCTCCTTATCTACGCTGTAATGAAGACAAATATTGATCTCAAACCTTATAACACGCTGCAAGTCGCATGCAAAGCTAAATACTTCGTCGAAATAGAGAGTACCTATCAATTGCTTCAACTCTTAGAAACGGCTGAGTGGAACGCAGAAAAGCATTGGATTCTTTGATGAGGAAGCAATACGCTTTTTACTTCAGATTTTTTTGATGGAGTAGTAGCGAAAATGGCTATCAAAGGGATAAAAATTCTGAATGAAACTGATGATCAAGTCCTTGTTCAAGTAGGAGCTGGCGAAGATCGAGATGACTTCGTTCGCTATAGTATTGAAAAGAGATGGTGAGGAATTGAAAATCTGATTGCCATCCCGTGAAAAGTTGGGACAAGTGCGGTTTCTAATGTTTGAGCCTATGGTCAAGAAGCGTCAAACACACTGTATGAGGTCATCGGCGTTAATGCGCAGACTAAGAGCATTCAGAAACTCACGAATGAGGAATGTAAATTTGGCTATCGTAAAAGCATCTTCAAAGAGGAACTCAAAGAAAACTTTATTATCACGCATTGTGTCTTCTCCCTAAAAAAGATCAAAGAAGGCTATGATTTTAATGTGGAGTACTGAGATATTCAGAAGGAGTTCTCAGCACAGCATCTTGCTTTTGACGAACTCGATCCCGTTCAAAAGCTCAAAATCCTGACTCAAACGATTGCTAAAATCAGAGAGAGAAAGCTCCCAGACTGGAGAGTTGTCTGAACAGCTGGAAGTTATTTTAAAAATCCAGAAATCTGACTTCCTCAGCGGGAGGCTCTTCAAAAAAAACATCCTGAATTAAAAGCCTTTCTCCAACCTAATGAAAGGATGAAACTCGCAGCCGGACAGCTCATAGAACTCTGTGGACTCAAAGGATACCAAGAGGGAAACGTAAAAATCTCCGATCAACACGCATTAATTTTGATCAATCTTTGAGGGACATGAGCTGAGGTCAAAGCTTTTGCGCAAAAAGTCCAAGATGCAGTTTTCAAAAAATTTGAAATCCATCTCGAGCCAGAACTAATCTATTGTTAGCATCTTACCTATCAAAAAGTCCGTCAATATGCTTCTTATCCATCTTCACAAAAAACGGTCTTCCGTGCTGACAAACGAACATCCCAGGAATAAACTCAAATCCATCTTGAACGAGTTGTTGCATCTGGAGATAGGAAAGTTTGTGTCCAGCTTTAATTGATGCTTTACAGGCTTTTGTTGCATAGACCCCATCCAAAAGATGATCAAAAGTGATTTCTTCAAGATACAAAACGTGATTTAGCAGAACTCACATATCTACTGGATACTGGACAAATACCTTTGGAATCGCATAGATCACAATTACATTTTCAGATAGAAGAGAAATTTCAAAGCCAAGTTGATTAAGTTCTTCGATTTTCTGCTCTAAATGAGCAATCTGCGTTACTTCAAATTTCAAAGGCTGAAGTAAACTTTCAGATGTCAAATCTTGAGAAGTTTTCATCTTTTCAAAAGCGATCCTTTCCGCTAAAGCATGCTGATCAATGAGGTAAAGTGCCGTATCTGCTTGTAATGCAATGTACATATTCCAAAGCTGACCTAAGATTTGATATTCCCCAATATCTTTATGAAAATAAAACTGCTCCTGATGCTGTTCTGCATCTAGCGATCCAAACTGAGAAATTTGGCTTCCTCATAGCCCAAAAAGTGCTTCATTTTCTGCTTTTCTTCCACCAATTCATGGAGAGAAAAAATCTGACTTTTCATTCCCTTTTTCTTCCGCTCCCAAAAAAGCTGAAAAATCTGGCTTCTGAGAAGGAAACGCAGAAGATTGAGGAAAAGATGGACGAGAAGCTGTGCCTTTTCATTGAAAAAACTCTGATCCGACGAATCAAATCTTATGTTTCCCCAAAAGCTCTGAAATTGTCTGATAGACGACTTGATAAATCATCTGAGAATCAGCAAATTTAACCTGCAATTTCGCAGGATGCACATTCACGTCCACCTCACTTGGCTCAATCTTGAACATCAAAATTGCCATCGGATATTCCCCGGGTGTGATCTGTCTTGCATAAGCATCCATGAGAGCTTTCCTAATGATTTTATCTTGGATGGGACGCTCATTCACATAAATTTTGATATTTTCACCAGAACCAAAACGAAGCGAAGCATCGGAAATTACGCCAGAAATTTCTAGTTTTTCAAATTTTTGAGCAAGAGGAATGAGCTTTTCTCACCAGTCTTTTTTGAAAAGATCCAAAATTCTGCTTTGTAAATCACGAGCCGGCTTGAGATCGAAGACCAGTTTATCATTTTTCTTCAAGATAAAGGCCTTATCATAGTGATAAAGGGCAATATCTACAAAATAATTGTAGCAATAATAAAATTCGGTTTGCGCTGACTTGAGAAATTTCAGCCTTACTGGGACATTATAAAACAAATCTTCAACCGTAATCAAAGTCCCATGTTCAAAAGGAACTCCGAGATGTTTGATCACGTTTTCATTTCCACGACGCACAAGTTTGGTTCAGATTTCTGCATATTTTGTCTTGGTCAAAACTGAGATTTTACTGACTTCCGCAATACTCGCCAATGCTTCTCCACGAAATCCATAACTCTTCAAAGAAAAAAGGTCTTGCTCTGAATCAATTTTAGAGGTTGCATATCTCTCAAGTAGGAGATCCATATCAGAAAGCTCAATTCCACAACCATTATCTTGGAGAGAAAGAAAAGATTTTCCCCCATCATTGATCGTAATAATCAGCTCAGTAGCTCCTGCATCAAGGGAATTTTCTACCAATTCTTTGAGTAAAGAAGCTGGTCTTTGAACAACTTCTCAGGCTTTAAGCCTATTAATCACAAAATCCGGTAACTTATGAATGCTCATAACTTTAGAAAGAAAAACAAAAATCTGATCTTGCTTTTTGAAAGCAAAAAACAATAGTAAAGACTATATAAACTTTAAGAATATTATCAAGAGATTTACTTTAGTGATAGCAGAAAAATCTTATGATACCCTGGATAAAAGACCAAGTTAAACGCTATGGAACACTCATAAAACGAGGACTATTAATTATAAATATCGTCCTTATGTTGATGGCTGCACAAATTTTGGTAAACTATACGACTATCATCGAAAATACCGTCACGATCAAAGCTCAGACCGCTAGTGTCGAAGAGGAGATGGACTATATCAAAAATTATCAGCTCAAATACCTTAATTCTGATCACGCAAAATTTTTTCTTTCCCACGAAAATAATATCCTTAGCGATTGAGAATTAATCATCGCCTTCAAAAAACAGACTGAAAAGTCTGACTCCATATCCGAGAAGCCATGAGAAGAGAAAAAAACACCTCGAGAAGAGCGAAAAGCTTATATCCAAGAGAAATTAGAATAACTACTTTTCATTTGAAAATTTTTGCAGAGAAAAGCAGGGAAAATTTCATCTTGCATTTCTTTACAAATTTACTATAAGAAAAACATCTTACTAGAGAGAATCAGATTTTTTATCTTTATATTCATGGATACGATGCTTTTTAACTTTCAGGCTTTTGTTGATGAAATGAGAGAAAAGCCAGACAAAAAGGAAATTGTAGAAAAATACGAAAAGCGATATGGTCCGATCCAATGAGGAATCCAAGACCAAATCCGATTCAAAGAGTACCTTACGAATTTTGAGTATATTCCCTTTGCGACCCCTGAGGAATTGGGAGATGATTTTGATTGGGCGTTGCTCCAGCGTTTAGTAGCCGGGTCGTTTTCTAGTGATTATGAACTCAAGCTTAATGCTGATAAAGACGCGTATGAGCTCTATATCGCAGTAAAGAGTTGAGATCAGAGTGTAGTAAAGACGATTTCTGAGCTTCGATCCTTCCAGATGTTGAGACTCTACGAAATCTATATTGAAGAGCAGATGAATATCCAAATCTTAAAAAAAGAAGAAGAGGCAGAGTCTGAACAGTGAGCAATCGATGCAGAGAGAGAAATGAGATTGAAAAAACGAAATGCTGTAAGGGACACGATGGGAAGAGAAAAAATGGCTCAGGAGGTCAAGGCAGACCAAGAGCAAAAACTAGACGACTTGCTTGGAAAATTGTAAAATTTCCTTTCATAATTATAAGAGAAGGTCTGCCCATTAGCAGACTTTTGTTTTATTGTGATCTTTATCGTTCATCATGGGAAAAAGCTGTTATGAATATGCAATTGGGATTATTACTAAATATCCAAAGACTGAGAAGGAACTGAGAATAAAGCTTTATCAGCAGGGATATGATTCAGAAATAGTTTTGAGAACCTTAGAAAAATTAAAGTCTGAAAATTTTGTAAACGATCTCCTTTTCGCAGAAAGTTATCTCAATAGCGAGGTAGTGAAAAAGTGAAAACCACTTTTTATTATCAAGAAAAAACTTGAATTAAAAGGAATCGATAAGCAGCTCCTTAATAAGTTGTCTGATAAGTATGCAGAAGATATTCAGGAAGGAATTTTGCAAGGTATTCAGAGAGAGATTAGAAATTATAAAAAAAGAGGAACAGACGGCTTTGAGATTATTCAGAAACTAATGAGAAAAGGCTATAAACTCAGCGATATCAAAAAAGTAATCAAAGAAAACGCCAAAGAAAACGAAGAATACTAAAAAACTCACCTAACCTACTATAAGGAACTTTTATTTCTTTTTCGCTAAGATCAATGAAATCAATAAAAATGCTGATTATGTGCTGAATATTCTGATTTTTTTGTCTAGTAAATATGAGCTTTGCTTACAAGGAACTCTTGATAGAAAAAAGAGGAGGCAGACCCATTAGGGTGATAAAAGTCGTATTGGACGGGGAGCATTTTGTCGTAGCATCTCCCGCTAAGGACGGAGGAGAAACAACTGAGCAGCTCGCAAAAAACGTTGGTGGAGATACCGCAATCAATGGTGCTTTCTTCTGTCCGGATGATTATTCCTCTTGTAAGATTGACGGAAAAAGACTGACGCATACTATTTCTGAGAGGGTTTTCCTTGGAAACGGTAAAGATTGGAGTAGATTCCGAGGAGATACGAGTATTAGAATGATATTTTCCTTTGATAAACAGGGAAATCCATTTTTTGTACAGAGAAATTCATGAGAAAGTGATGTCGGACTTCGAAGTAATCTCAACAAGGATAGATTAGATGATATTTATTTTGGAATTGGAAACTTCCCAGTGCTTCTACTTGAAGGAGATGATGTTGTGCAAGGATTCGTCAATTACATTGACAAAAAAATGGCAGGAAGTGCAAATAGGAATTTTATTTGTTCTACTGAAGATGGCACTACAATTTATATGGGGGTCGTTGGTTCAAGTAGCATTCGAAATCTTCCAGCCTATCTAAAAAAAGAATTCTGATGTTGGAATGCACTTTCGCTCGATGCCGGAGCAAGTACCGCAATGGTCTATGAGGGGAAAACGCTCGATAGAGGAGCGAGGACAAGAGTGATGGACGCCTTTGTGGTTTTGGATAGAGAACAATACATCAAATTAACCGGCATCACCCCAGATCCCAAAGCGATCCCTAAAGTTCAATCCTATGAACCTAGTGCAGAAGATCAAGCTCAGTTTAGAAAGGTTGCATGAGTTATAGATAGTATCTTTAAGCAGTATGGAAAAAAGAAATATCAAGTCCCTTTTATAAAAATTATACGTGATATGGTAAAACCTGAACTTACTCCAGATAAAAAATGGCTTTACAACCAGCTTCTTATTCATCTCTTTACTATTGACTCACTCTAGAGCTAGAGCAGCCTTGTTATAGAGTAAGCCTCTTGCCAAGGAGTAAAGCTCCAAAGAATAGCGCTGTTTAGCTGAGCTTTAGTAAAATACGTTATACTAGTTCAAAACCAGAATTTTTCATCTGATCGAATGCAACAAGAAAAGCATTTGACTTGATTTTCATTTCCTCTTTTGTAAGATAAACCAACACAAGTAAAATATTGTTTTTTATTCATTATAAAAAGAGAAAATGGAAGTCTGGATCTATTCAATAGTAAGTGCTGTTATAATTTCGTTTTGTTCACTCCTTGGGATCGTTTTCCTTGGCTCAAAAAAAGGCTTATGAGAAAAGGTTATCGTTGCTCTCGTGGCATTTGCTGCGGCAACAATGCTCGGAAATGCCTTTTTTCACTTTCTGCCAGAAATTATTGAGCATCGAGAAGGAGAAAACCCACAAATTATCGGACTTTGGATTATCTTTGGAGTGCTTATCGGCTTATTGACTGAGAAAGTTCTTCATTGGAATCATTGTCATCATAGCCCAGACAAAGCACATCCACATACCTTCGCTAAAATGAGCCTTTTAGGCGATTTTATCCATAATTTAATGGATGGTATGGTTGTTGGTGCAAGCTTCCTCGTTTCTATTCCGACGGGAATTGCTACATCTCTAGCCATCCTAATGCATGAAGTTCCTCAAGAACTCTGAGATTATGCTATTTTGGTCCATGGAGGCTATGAAAAAAAGAAAGCACTACTCCTCAATTTTCTGACAGCATTAAGTGCAGTTATTGGAGTAGTGATTACGCTCAGTATTGGGCATTTCGCACATGATATTGAGATGATTCTGCTTCCAATTTCTCTTGGAATGTTCGTATATATAGCGGGAACCGATTTAATACCAGAGGTTAATAAGCATAATGAAAATCTGAAATTTTCTCTCGTTCAGGTTGTGATTTTCGTTGTTGCTATCTTAATTACCTATGCATTAGCACATTTTGTAGAACATGCTCATTAGATAGGAGATGTTGATCAAGAAAATCCCGTCTTTGCTACGGGATATTTTTCTAAATAAAGAAAAACTCTGAAGGAAATACCATTCAGAGCCTCTTGCTAGAGGTCCTGATCCCGATTTCATACAATCGGTAGCAAGTAATTCAGATTTCAATTACTTATTACCGAGCATATAAACAAATATCAAGACCTCTAGTAATATGCTGTCCGACCGTATTGGGTAGTGGGTCTGGAGAGCGTTTTAAGGTGGAATACCACCAACATCGTCACCTATTTTGCAAGGGTGTGTAGTAGAAACCTTGTCTTAAGTGATGATGTTGACTCAAGTATAACTCAAAAAAAAAATAAATCAAAAAAATCTGATCTTCTTTTTTATTTAAGCTTGACATTTTATGTTATATAGATATAATACAAAAAACAAAAGTCAAACAACGTAAAAATAAAGTAGTATGGAAACCCTAGAAGTTCCGAAAGATCATTATTTGGTCAAAAGTTTTACGGTATATGGAAAGGTCGCACATATCCGATGGAAGAGTAGCGAAGAGTTAGCAGCGCTTATTAGTGCCTTATTGGAAGTAAATCCTACCCATGAAGTAGTTGCAATGATCACTCCTGAAGAGGGAAGAATAATCCTCATCTTCCGTTAAAAAACAGCGTGACCTTTGCAAAAAGTCAATGGTAAGCAAAAAGTATTCCTTAAAGTCCTGATTACTGAATGAGTAGTCAGGATTTTTTATTATTTTCTCTTGCAATAACTATCAAAAATCCTAAACTAAAGTCAGATTTATGTTCTTTCCTTTGAGTATGCAACAGCTTACGACTACAACGAGCACGACAACCGACTAATTCGGCAAGGTTTTCGTAGTAGTTCAATACTCTAGAAACTCTTGCCTGATTGCAGGAGTTTTTCTTTAGGGAAGAAGGTAGTTTTTATTCTTTATAATCAGCAAAATGGAACAAGCATTACTCAAAAAAAGGCATTCGCTCTCGCATATCCTTGCACAGGCGGTGCAGAGAGAGCAGCAGCGAGATGTAGAAGTTGCGATCGGTCCTGCGATTGATAACGGATTTTATTATGACTTTCTTTTTAGCTCTGAAAAGCAGATCAAGGAGGAGGATTTGAAAAAGATCCAAAATCAGATGGAAAAAATCGTGAAAGAAAATCAGGATTTCGTTCTTTTTTCGCTTTCTGATGCGGAATCAAAAAAACTCGTTACTGAGCTGATGAAGCAGCAATACAAAGAAGAGATGAGAAGCGAATTTGCAGCGGCAGGGGAGGAAATTACCTTCTATGCCAATACGATTGTAGAGGGAGCGAAAGATGCCTTACTCAAGGGAATAGACCCATCTTATCGTGAGTATTATGAAAAGGTAACTGCTTATTTGCAGGAAAAGTTCCCTGAAAAGTTTGCTGGGAAGTTCATTACTTTCCTTGATATGTGTGAAGGTCCGCATGTGGAAAATACCAAGGAGCTTGATACCAAGGCTTTCAAACTTGATAAACTCGCAGGGGCGTACCGAAGAGGAAATTCTGATAATGTGATGATGGTTAGAATCTATGGTTTAGCATTTGATACCAAAGAAGAGCTTCAGAGCTATCAAACCCTCCTTGAAGAAGCCAAAAAAAGAGATCACAGAATCTTGGGTCAAAAGCTGAAAATTTTTACCATTTCACCACTGGTTGGCTCAGGATTACCGCTTTTGCAACCGCATGGAATGATTATTAGAAAAGAAGTTGAGGATTACCTTTGGGAGCTTCACAAAGATAAAGGCTACGAAAGGGTGCGAACTCCTCACCTTGCCAAAGAAGACCTCTACAAAACTTCAGGGCATGCGGATAAGTTTGGAGATGAGCTTTTTAGAGTAAAGGGAAAGGAGGAAAATTTCTTTATGAAGCCGATGAACTGTCCTCATCATATGCAGATTTTCGCTGATAATCAGTTTAGCTATCGTGATATGCCGGTTCGTTATTTTGAGCCTGCGACCGTCTATAGAGATGAAAAGACTGGTCAGCTTTCTGGTTTGACTCGTGTGAGATCAATTACTCAAGATGACGGGCATCTTTTCTGCCGTGTGAGCCAAATTACCGAGGAAGTAGGAACTATTGTGGAAATCATCAAAAAATTCTATTCAACCCTCGGAATGATCAATGATTACCGAGTAAGGCTTTCTATTCGTGGTCCAGAAGGGAAATATCTCGGAGATGATGCCGTTTGGGAGCAGGCAGAGGGAGCTTTGAGAGAGGCGTCTGAGAAATATCAGCTTCCTTACAAGATCGGAGTAGGGGAGGCAGCTTTCTATGGTCCAAAACTAGATTTTATGTTCAAAGATGCAATCGGTAGAGAATGGCAGCTTGCGACGATTCAGTGCGACTTCAATCTCCCAGTCAGATTTGATCTTTCTTTTACCAATGAGCAAGGAGAGAAAGAAAGACCTGTAGTGATTCATAGAGCGATTTCTGGGTCTTTGGAAAGGTTTATGGGAGTGATGATTGAGCATTTCGGAGGAGCGTTTCCGTTATGGATTGCACCAATTCAGTTCCAGATCGTGCCAGTCGCAGAAAAGTTTAATGATTACGCTTTCCAAGTGGCTTCAAAGCTCAAAAAAGCTGACTTTAGAGTGAAGGTAGATGAGGGAAACGATAGTTTCTCCAAGAAAATCCGTAATGCTGAAATGATGAAAGTTCCTTATATTCTCATCGTTGGAGAGAAAGAGGAGTCCGCAAATGAGGTTTCTGTCAGAGAATTTAGGAGCAAAAAGCAATATGTGCTTGGAGTAGAGGAGCTTATGAAGCAGGTTGAGGAGGAGACAAGTAAAAGAAAACTCGCATCAGAGCACTAGAAAATAATATGCTTATTCGAAAATAACAAAAAAGACTCCTAGTATGGGAGTTTTTTTTACTGATAATACTTTTGCGACAAAGTTATAGCATCTCTTCATAATCAATCCTTCATGAGGTCAAATCCTTAGTCAGGCTCTGAAAAAAACTATAATTTACCTCAACCCCTTGTGTAATGCTATCTCCATATTCCTCATAATAGGGGATCGCTTGATATTTAGTAAAAAGATGCTGAACTCGAGAAACTTCCTCATAACGATAATGGATCATCAGCTTTTTTGTAATTTCTTTTTGTATAAGGGGAGCCTGTGCAAGGGTGGATTTTATGGCAAGGGTGTAAGCCTGAATCAATCCACCGACTCCAAGTAAAGTCCCTCAAAAATATCTCGTCACCACAGCCAAAATTCCAAAAATCTGATCTCATTTCAGAACGTTCAATATCGGTTTCCCCGCGGTATTTGAAGGTTCTCAGTCATCATTTACCTTCTCTGCTAAAGCAACGATGTTCCATCCTCAAAAAAGATCTTCCTGGACACGAACGCCAGCTCTCCAGGCATAACAGTGATGAGTTGCTCAGAAATACTGTTTTTGGACCTGAGAAAGATAGTCAGGAACATGATCCTTACTATCAATAGGGAAAACTGAGGTAATAAACCTTGATCCCTTAATTTTTGGAATTTCAAACTGAAAGGGAGCGTCAACTGTAGTATAGGTCAGTTTTTCCATAGCTTTGCCTAGTGGATAAAATTTACTTTACGAGTTTCCCATTATCTAACCTAATCACATGATCTGCGAACTGCAAAATATCCTCATCATGCTCAATCATCAGGATGGTATCTCCCTTTTCCAAAAATCTTTTCAGCACTTTCAAAAGCCTTTCAATATCCGCAGGATGCAATCCAACCGTCGGCTCATCAAGGAAATACACCGTATTCCCTCTGTATTCTTTCAAAAGATGCTTCACGAGCTTCAATCTCTGTGATTCTCCACCAGAAAGGGTATGTGCAGGTTGTCCCATCTTGAGATAGCCAAGTCCGATTTCTACCATCAGTTCTAGTTCCTGTTTGATATGATCCATTTCATGAAAGAAGTCCAAAGCTTCGTAGATATACATATCCAAAATCTGACTAATTGTCTTCCCTCTCCAAGTGATGGCGAGAATTTCAGGTTTATACCTCTTTCCTTGACACAGTTCACAAGGAACATAGGTATCAGGCAGAAACTGGAGTTCAATCTTTTTGTAGCCGTAACCATTACAAGCAGGGCAGGCACCTTTTTCAGAATTAAAGCTGAAATGCGAGTTTGTAAAGCCCAAATACTTCGCTTCGGTCGTCCCTGCATAGAGCAGCCTGATTTTGTCAAAGACGCTCACAAAAGTCGCAGGGCAGCTTCTCGGAGTTTTTCCAATGCTAGACTGGTCTACATAGATCGTGTTTTTGATCTGTTCGTGTCCGGTGATTTTTTCTACTCCGATATCTTGGTAAAATTCTTGCAATGCGAGGTTTTCAAAATGGGCGTATTCCTCAGCTCTCATCACAGGAGCAGCCAAGATTTCCTCCCAACTCAAACCCTTTTTCAAAAGTTGAAGTCTGATATAACTTTGAACGAATTTCTGCTTATCATTGAGAAATCTATACAAAGTCGTGTACATCAAGGTCGTTTTTCCTGCCCCAGAAGGTCCAGTGATCACCGTGAAACTTCAGAGATTCAACTTAACATCAATGTTTTTGAGATTATATTTACTTGCGTGCTTGATTTGCACTCGGTTGTGGCTTGGACTGTGCTCAAAATCAACTTTCACTTTCTTTTTCCCAGTAATGTAGTCGGAAGTCAGCGTTTTTGCTTGTAGAAAATCCTCATAACTTCCGTTAAAAATCAGCTCTCCACCAAAATCTCCAGCTCCAGGACCGATTTCCACCACCCAATCCGAAGCTTTGATAAATTCCTCATTATGCTCCACGACGATGATGGTATTCCCCATCGCCTTGAGTTTCTGAATAGAGGCGATCGCCTTCTTGATTTCTCAGGTATCAAGCCCAATTGTCGGCTCATCCAGCACATAAATAATCCCGGTCAGTTTGTTTCCGAGCTGTTTTGCGAGTCTTAACCTCTGAATTTCCCCTCCAGAAATCGTATCTACCCCTCTTTTGAGCATTAAATAGCCAAGCCCAAGCTCCTGAATCGTTTTTGCTCTATCCAGAAGTGGATTAAGAATCCTATCAAGGAGATTTCAAGGCTTATTACTTGCTTGTTTGAAAAGGTCTAAAAAGCTGATCAGATGATTTAGTTCCATCCTTTGCAAGTCTCGGATATTTACCTTCAAAAGCTGTTCATCTGCTGGTCTTGCAAAAGGTAAGCCTTCTTGATTGATAAAAAGCGAAGGGATCAATGCTTCAATTCCCTCTTTGTGAGCGAAGCCAACCAATCCAGAGTCTTGATTTTTAGCCGTTTCATCGGTTTTTTTCAGTTTTTTTGTAGTTTTTTGGATTGCTTCGGTCGTTCCTCCCTCGCAATGACAATCTGTATCCAAACACAAAAAGCAGTGCAAACTCTCCTTTTTAAGCCTAGAACCGAAACAATGCGGACAACTCTTCATACTGAGCATCGCCTGAAAATCAACGGTCAAAAGCCCTTTTGCATATTGATCTTTGATGATTTCTTCAATTCCGTGATATTTGATGCTCGTTCGTTTTCCTCAGCTATTGACTCTCAAAAGCTCATCATCTCCCTCAATAATCACATTCAAAAACCATTCTGGTTGATCTGCTCGTTTTTTCTCGCCATCCATGCTGTATTTCTCACAGAGCTTTTTCAAAACAGACTGCCCAAGATTACTTTCTCTCCATGGCAAAATCGCCTCCAAAAGCGGACTTTGAGGATCAATGATTTTATCATATTCCACCTGCAAAATCTCCCCCAGTCCCAAACAATGCGGACAAGCTCCCTCCTGCCTATTAGGAGAAAAATGCTGAGTCGTAAATTCAGGATAAGTGATATTACAGTTTGGACAATACATTTTGTCGGTAAACCGCTGAATGACTGGCTTTACCTTGCTTTCGCTCATCGGAGTAGGGGAGTCAGTTTTTTTCTTTTTTTTCGTGGAAATTTCAATATTCGCTCAAAAATCAGAAGAAACCTGCTTTTCTGAAGCCTGATTTTCTAGTTCTTTACTGCTTTCTGTGCTATAGATTCAGAATTTCTTGGTCTCAGCAAGGATTTTGATGATGTCTTCTTTCAATCTGCCGAGTTTTTGCTCTTCCAAGGTCAAACGATCAAAGATTCCATAGCTCTGAAGCGGAAAATAGCTCTCAGGAATATTTGGCTCTTCTAGGTAAAAATATTCAATCGGATCTGGCTTTTCAGGATTCTGAGAAAGGAGGAGATACCTGGTAAAGCCTCAGCCTTTTTCTACTTTTTGTTTATTATTTTTGACAAATTTCAATAATTCTGACTTTTCTGAGAACTTTCCGCTTTCTTTCAAAAGATAGATTTTCTGCCCTTGGTAGTCCGTTTTGATCGTATCCATGATCTGATCAATAGTCTTCGGCTCAATCTTCGCACCACAGTGATAACAGTAGGTATCACCGAGCTTTGCAAAGAGCAACCTGATATAATCATCAATCTCCGTAAGCGTTCCTACGGTAGACCTTGAATTTCCGCTTCTTTTGTTCTGCTCAATCGCAATTGCAGGAGAAAGTCCGCTACAGTAGTCAATCTCTGGTCTATCTCCAAGGTTGAAAAACTGCCTCAGATAGCTTGAAAGCGATTCAATATACCTGTATTGTCCCTCTTTATAAATAGTTTCAAAAGCCAGAGAGGATTTCCCGGATCCACTCACTCAAGTAATGGTAATGAGCTTATTTTTTGGTAAAGTGAGGTCAATATCTTTGAGGTTATGCGTCCTGACCCCTTGGAAAACGATTTCTTCTTCGTTCAGTAGTGGATTTATAGGAGTAGGAGTCTTTGTCGTAGGAAAAATTTTTGATTTGGAGGCTTTAGGCATCACTTAATAGCTTAAAATAAATTCCAACCTTCAGGATAACTAATTGAAGAACTATTGCAAGGGCTTGTTAAAATCAGAAAATCATCAAATAGCGAGATCTTTTAATTATCTCTTCCTCAGAGAAGTCTTTTTTAAATACTTAGTTTTATCTTGAGCGGTAAGTATATCTTTAATGCACAGTAAAGCGACTTCTCTAAAAGCTCTGTTAAAAGAACTAAAGACCCAACTAAAAGAAATAGAATAAAGAGATAATAATGTTTGGGCTATTATTTCATCTCTTTCATTCGAATCTCACAGAAAAGCAAGAAGGCAAGATGAAAAAAAGAGAGAAATTTGACAAAGAAAAATAAATGCTTATACTTTAACGTAAAGAATTTTACACCTTAACTGTGCTAGTATGACTACCAGTAAAAAGAAGAACATCAGATGGAAAGCTCTCTCTGCGCCACTTATTGTTGGAGCGGTTGGAGTGTGAACTTTTTTAGGGATGAATTGGCTCTGAGATTTAAGCTCTGCAAATTCATCATCAATTTCTGAATCAAATAGAGTTTCCGTAGAAGGAGTAGAAAACTCAGCTCAATATCTTACCTCAATGGTACTTCATATGGGGGATGAATGACCTAATGATACGAAAGTAGTAACATTATACTACGATACTGGAGCAAAAGCTCTCCATATTAGTGGAAACGTAAATGCTAATGCACTGATTATTGGAAATAAGAACGAAGCGCTTTCAGGGACTACAGCAATTGGAGGAGAAGGGAATAAAATCCTAGATGGAAGTGAAAATGCACTGATTATGGGAGGAAAGGATAATTCTCTGGCTTCTGCCACAAATTCCATTATTCTCGGAGGAAGGGGAACGAAAGCAAAGAGTGCAAATAACTTAGCGATTATTGGTGCTTCTGAGACGAGTGTTCCAAAAGAAGGGATAAGTGCACCTAAAAAAGAAAATATCCTTGTGGCTGGAGGTTATGGGAATGTTGTAAGATGATCTAATGTAGTTATTCTCTGAGAAGGGAATAATGAAGCAGGTTCTGATAGTGTGTTGATTGGTAAAGATATCAAGGCAGGGAGTGCGCAAAAAGTTTTTGTATGGTCAGATAACGGGACCTTTAGCCCAAAGAAATCAGGTGCCTTCTATGTAAATACAAAGAATGGAATCTGATTCAATACGAACGATCCAAAGGTGAAGTTCGATATTGGAGGAATCGGAGGAAAGTGAGCAATAAAAATAGCTGCTAAATGAGGCTTTGTTTCAGCGAGTGGGGAATGTGATGAGAAATATGCGGGTTTGATGGCATATGTAAAAGCGTGAGGAAAAACAGGTCTCTGTGGATGTAATGGAGCAGAGCGAGTTCCGCTCAGTTCAGATCCATCTACGCACGGAGTCTGTGTAAATATGAATCAAAGACAATGTGCAGGGTGAGAGCAAAATACAATAAAGACAACACCAGTTCAAGCGTTACCAAAATGGAATCCAGAGCTTAATGAAGGAGACGGAGGTTGGGAAGAGGTAAAATGGGTATATGGAGGAATCCAATACCCTGGTTCTACGGGTAAAGAATGTGGATATACTTGTCAAACAGGATACCATGCAGGGGTAGATTTCCCAGATGGATGGCAGATGTGAGGGTGTTTACCAAGTACGGAGATCCCAAATAGATATACAAGGGAGAAGCCAGACGGATCAACATTTAATTGATGGTGGACTCCAGGGACAGGGAATGATAACTGTCATTTTGGCTGTAAAGCAGGTTATAAACACAAAGATCAGCCAGGAGTAGAAAGATCCTGTAGTGGATGTAATATTGGAACCTATACCCCAGAGAATAACCAGCGAGCAGAATGTAAAGACTGTGTAAAACCATTGATCCTGAACGGTGATAATAGATTTGATGTAAAGTACTTCGTAAAATACGCAAGAGATAGGAATCTCCTAGGCTTGACGAATACAAGAGAAGGTTCAGGATTTAAAGGCTGGACGACAACAGGATATAGTGAATATTCATGCAATTTTCATTGTGATGAAAGATTCGCATATAAACATGATACGAATACTACAGGCTCTTGTACTTTTTGTCAGCCTGGAAGCTATTCTTCAGGGAATGTTGCACAATGTGCATCATGTAGTGCAATAACTGGTGCAGCATCATGGGCTACGAACGGAACTAAGAACCGAACAGACCCATCATCAAGTAGGCTAGATTGTGATTTCAATTGTAGTCCAAAATATGGATATCATAACAATGGAGGAGCGGACAGGTGATGTACTCCATGTACGAATGGTCAATATTCTAAAGGTGCTCAAAATGTGTGTGAAGAGTGTCCTAAAAGTCTTCTCCCTGCTGGAGCGAAGTATGAAGGAGGTGCAGGGACGAATGCAAATGATTGTCCTTGGGTATGTCCCGCTTGATACTATAAATCCCAAAATGGGAATGTTAGAAAATGTGTAAGGGTGAATAACAGATGATGGGATAGATCATGTAGCAATCTTGCTTGTGATCAATCTTGTACACAAAATCTCCTACTCGATTGCATAAATAGTGAAGGCCAGAGAGAAGGTGATTTAAGACGATGTTATGAGTATGCTAACAAGCCTAGACCGACAATGTATAATATAGTAGTCGGGACTAATTGTGTTGATGGAGAATGTTGAAATTCAGCACATAGGTGTAGAAAGTGATATCCGCAAGTACTTACAACTTATGGAGGCTATTATAGGTGGAGATGTATAGCGGATAGAGAAACTTATTGCAGTCTTCCGGTAACTCCTTCATGAGGAAGCAATCCAGGGAATCCAGGATGAAGCAATCCAGGGAATCCAGGATGAAGCAATCCAGGGAATCCAAGTACTCCTACTTGTGGACCATGTGGATGTGGGTGCTCAAAATGTTGACAGTTAATTATTAAAGATTTTAGACATAGTAATGGGTTCACATGTAATTATTCTCAGAATAGCTACTGAAATTGTAGATACTATGCACCGAATACTACAACACCGTATCAACGAGACATAAAAGGAATTTTATACTATAAGTATGAAGGTGGATACTACGGAGCACCACAAAATCTAGCAAATACTTGGTATCACGCAAATGGGGATTGCTCGTCGAAATCTGATTGTCATGATATCAGCAAGAGTAATGGACATGACGGGGCAGAGTATGTAGTCATGAATAATATGTGTTTAGATCGTAGAATTTAGGTAAATACTTACAAGTCATAAAAAAGCCCGTTGAATGTCGGGCTTTTTATCTTTCTTAATCTCTGATAATGATGTGAAACTACAATTTTTCTACTATGATTCTCTCCATATGAATAAGAAGTCGAGGTTTTGTATAGATGCTATGTTATAGCAAAAAGATGCCCTCAAATCTGAGTGCATCTTTTGTGGTAGTAGCTTTTAGAAGATCAAAAAAATGGCGATCCAAATTCGCGAGATAGGGAGTAATCCGTGTTCCTCACTCTATATCGGCGATCAAATAGTTAGAATTACTCGGTACTATGAAATCTCTTTCATTCGAATCTCACAGAAAAGCAAGAAGACAAGATGAAAAAAAGAGAGAAATTTGACAAAGAAAAATAAATGCTTATACTTTAACGTAAAGAATTTTACACCTTAACTGTGCTAGTATGACTACCAGTAAAAAGAAGAACATCAGATGGAAAGCTCTCTCTGCGCCACTTATTGTTGGAGCGGTTGGAGTGTGAACTTTTTTAGGGATGAATTGGCTCTGAGATTTAAGCTCTGCAAATTCATCATCAATTTCTGAATCAAATAGAGTTTCCGTAGAAGGAGTAGAAAACTCAGCTCAATATCTTACCTCAATGGTACTTCATATGGGGGATGAATGACCTAATGATACGAAAGTAGTAACATTATACTACGATACTGGAGCAAAAGCTCTCCATATTAGTGGAAACGTAAATGCTAATGCACTGATTATTGGAAATAAGAACGAAGCGCTTTCAGGGACTACAGCAATTGGAGGAGAAGGGAATAAAATCCTAGATGGAAGTGAAAATGCACTGATTATGGGAGGAAAGGATAATTCTCTGGCTTCTGCCACAAATTCCATTATTCTCGGAGGAAGGGGAACGAAAGCAAAGAGTGCAAATAACTTAGCGATTATTGGTGCTTCTGAGACGAGTGTTCCAAAAGAAGGGATAAGTGCACCTAAAAAAGAAAATATCCTTGTGGCTGGAGGTTATGGGAATGTTGTAAGATGATCTAATGTAGTTATTCTCTGAGAAGGGAATAATGAAGCAGGTTCTGATAGTGTGTTGATTGGTAAAGATATCAAGGCAGGGAGTGCGCAAAAAGTTTTTGTATGGTCAGATAACGGGACCTTTAGCCCAAAGAAATCAGGTGCCTTCTATGTAAATACAAAGAATGGAATCTGATTCAATACGAACGATCCAAAGGTGAAGTTCGATATTGGAGGAATCGGAGGAAAGTGAGCAATAAAAATAGCTGCTAAATGAGGCTTTGTTTCAGCGAGTGGGGAATGTGATGAGAAATATGCGGGTTTGATGGCATATGTAAAAGCGTGAGGAAAAACAGGTCTCTGTGGATGTAATGGAGCAGAGCGAGTTCCGCTCAGTTCAGATCCATCTACGCACGGAGTCTGTGTAAATATGAATCAAAGACAATGTGCAGGGTGAGAGCAAAATACAATAAAGACAACACCAGTTCAAGCGTTACCAAAATGGAATCCAGAGCTTAATGAAGGAGACGGAGGTTGGGAAGAGGTAAAATGGGTATATGGAGGAATCCAATACCCTGGTTCTACGGGTAAAGAATGTGGATATACTTGTCAAACAGGATACCATGCAGGGGTAGATTTCCCAGATGGATGGCAGATGTGAGGGTGTTTACCAAGTACGGAGATCCCAAATAGATATACAAGGGAGAAGCCAGACGGATCAACATTTAATTGATGGTGGACTCCAGGGACAGGGAATGATAACTGTCATTTTGGCTGTAAAGCAGGTTATAAACACAAAGATCAGCCAGGAGTAGAAAGATCCTGTAGTGGATGTAATATTGGAACCTATACCCCAGAGAATAACCAGCGAGCAGAATGTAAAGACTGTGTAAAACCATTGATCCTGAACGGTGATAATAGATTTGATGTAAAGTACTTCGTAAAATACGCAAGAGATAGGAATCTCCTAGGCTTGACGAATACAAGAGAAGGTTCAGGATTTAAAGCATGGACGACAACGGGATATAGTGAATATTCATGTAATTTTCATTGTGATGAAAGATTTGCATATAAACATGATACAAATACTACAGGCTCTTGTACTTTTTGTCAGCTTGGAAGTTATTCTTCAGGAGATAGCTTTGGAGAATGTAGAAGTTGCAGTGCAGTAACTGGAGCTTTAGAGTTTGTAACGAATGGTTCAAAAGACTGGACACATGCAGGAGCGACACGTCTTGATTGTGACTTTAACTGTAAGTGAGGTTATGCATACAAGAATAATGGTTGAACAGATAGATCGTGTACAGCATGTTATTTTGATCAGGGAACATGAACTCGATCTCCATGAGGGCAAACGACCGAATGTAAACCATGTGACCCAAAGCCAGCAAACTCACATTATACGGGTGGACCATTCACGACCCAGCAGTGTAACTGGGAGTGTGACGCTGGATATTATCCAAGAGGTTGAGCGTGTGTAAAAGCTCGACGAACAACGAAAAGCAGCACAAGTTGTGTGACGTATCCATGACATTGGTGAGCAGCAAGGACGGATACCTTGGGATTCTGTACTATTGATGGATATAATTCAATTGAGGACCGTTATTGTCACCGTCGATGATCTAAGCCAGCATCAAGCAGTCATCCTGCTTATGATTCGAACTGTAATACTCCACGTTGGGTGTCATGAGGATGTGATGTTTTGGATTGTAGTGGAAAATGTTGAGTAATTGCAGGTTCCTGTTACGAGAGTTATGAGGATCCCGCAGGAACTCAACATCCTCCATATTCTAGAGGAGTATCTACGCTGACTAAAAATTGTGGATCTTGTGCCCCTGTTTGTGCAAGATCTGGAGAAATTTGTTCTGAACATTTTCATTGTTGTGATACGTCTGAAGGATGTGATTTTTGGGAGTGACAATACACAGGTCGCTGCAAAAGAAATCCAACTCATCCAACTCCATGGACTTCAAATCCATCTCCGTCTCCATCTTGTATACCTGATGATGGTCGGTGTGAGCCAGGAATAACATCTTGTTGTAATAATTTGAAGTGCCTAGAAGTGGATTATAGTAATGGTATGAAGCGAAAAAACGCAGGACCAGGTTGAGGTTGTTGTCATCCAAGTTCTTGGATATGAACAACTAAAAGGCCTTAAAAGATAGCAATAACTGAGTTTATATTTATAGTACGATTTACAATGGGGAAAATAATTACTTCAACTTTACTCTGTGTTTTGTTAATACTTTATGGTTGTGGTATTCGTGAAATAGGTAAGATTTCTCTAAAATCTTCCTGAGATGACATGAAAGTACCTATAAATAACTGGAAAATAACCAAAATTTGAGTTATAAGTGGTATAAATAGTGCTATAACAGAACCCACTATACAAAAAATTGATTTAGATACTAGAGATAAGATTTTAATAACAAGAAAGATTACAACAGATTCTCATCAAATGGCAAATTATTTCGGGTTTTATGATGCTTTTGGAAGTCACTTAGATTATCCATGAAAGAAACAAAATTTATTCAGTTGTTTAACAAACAATAATAAGGTAGAAGCAGATTGTCAATGGTATACTGTTAAGTATCCCCCTTTTAACTTTACTTTTAAGGCGACAAATCAACTTCCTATAGTCGAAGCGGAAAGTGGTAGTCTTATTATTAAAACACAGGCATTAAATTTTTATTTGGAAAAATATCATTATTCTAGCTTAGAGTCTTTGTATACAGATATTGAAAAGTATTTTAATGCATACCAAGATGTATGTTTCCGTGGGAAACAGAAACAAAAGTTTTACGGAATGAAAGATAAAACAACCTATCCTGTAGCTTTAAAAAAAGATGGAGATAATTATTACCAAATCTTTGACCATAATCACGACTCAGAAAATTTTAATTTAATAGATGACACGCCTTTTTCTGGGGAGAAAATTGTGGGATGGACAGCTGGGCTTGGAGTTAAACTTAATAAGATGTTTTCAGAAGGCAAAATAGAGATAGTTCCCTTTAATGTAAAATGGGAAAATGAGTGCTTAAACAGTAAATGGGGAATATGACTGGTATTTAAGGATGAAAATATATTATATGTAATAACTTCTGATATAAAGGGGCGATTATTTTTCTATACTGGTATATATGAAACTGCATTTTCCGTCGATATTGAATAAGTAATTCCTAAAAAAATAAAAAGATGCTCTCAAATCCGAGAGCATCTTTTTGCTTTTCTTTATATCTACCCCTTACAAATCACCTTCCTTGCGACCAAAAACGAATTATTCGCTTTATGCCAGTCTTCAACCTTTTTGCCTCACTTATCAAGAAAATAGCACTTCTCTACCCAAAACCCCGCCATCTCCGCAAGCTTCTTCAGCTCTTCAAGTCCAAAGAGATGATAATACCTGTGATATACCTGGTCTTTGGCTTTCCAGGGGATCATCACATCTCTCCAGTCGGCAGTTCCTAGAGTAAAAACAGCTTTCAAACCTGACTGAAGCACAACCTTCCAATGCTTTTTCAGAAACCACTCCGAAAATGCTCGATTCGTCATCACGAGTAGCCCCTCATAACGGAGTGCTCTATAGGCATTCTTCATCACTGCCAATCTTGCTTTTGCTCACGGGATATGCTGAAAGCTCGCACACGCTACCACTGCATCAAACGACTCCTGCTTACATCCTTCAAGGAAACTCGTCATCTCGCTACAGATAAACTTACATCCAGGATTGGCTTCCTTCGCATACTTCAATAGCCCTGAGGAAAGATCAACTCCCGTATAGGCAAACTTCCTTTCCCATGCGTGGTCAAGATAGGAAACCAATCTTCCGCTCCCGCAGCCAAGCTCCAGAAGTTTCGGACTCCTCATTTCCAAACTTTCCAATATTTCCAATAAACGTTCTCCATCAGGTCGATGCTTTCTCCTCGTCTGTGCGTATTTCTGAGCCTCAGCAGTATAAAATTGCTCCAGTTCATCTATGATCTTCATCCTTCTTTCGCCACAAGTAAACGAGCTAACTCTATCATTTTCGCTCCCGATTGCAAGGACTTTCTCCCTCAGCAGAGTCATATTTCTTTTTGATTTTCTCGATCAATTCCGTATGATAAACCTGTTTTAGCTTTTTCGCGCCAAGATGCAGCTCATTACGAGAAATAAAAGAGCCACTTTCGATTATCAAATAGAAAAAACCTATGAAGCCTGAATCGTCCTCAAAGGTCATGAAGTGAAATCAATCAAGACTTCGCATATCAATATTCAGGATTCGGTGGTAATGATCGATAATCGTGAATGCCGACTCTACAATATGGATATTCCGCTCTATGAAAAGACCTCTCCCATCCTCGTTCCGCATTACCAAGCAAAAGCCAAGAGGAAGCTTCTTCTCAACAAGAGAGAAATCGCGAGAATTGCTTCAGCGCTTGATAAGCCAGGGATGGTGCTCCTTGCATTAGAAGTCATAGTTACCAAAGGTGGCTTCATCAAAATCAAACTCGGACTAGGAAAGCTTTACAAAAAAGTAGAAAAAAAGCAGATCCTCAAGGAAAAAGACATCAAAAAACAAATGGATAGAGAGGTAAGTGCTTACCACTACTAATCCTCTCCCACCGTCATTGCAAGCGAAACATGGCGATCCAGAGACCTCAAATCCGTCATTGCGAACAAAGTGAAGCAATCCAGAAGCTTCAAATCTGTCATTGCGAGCAAAGCGTGGCAATCCGGCGACCTCAAACCTGTCATTGCGAGCGAAGCGTGGCAATCCAGAGACCTTTTCCCCGGTCATCCTGAGGCGAAGCCGAACAGACCTAAGAGCAAGCAAAAGAATAATCCTTCCTTAGTTTATTCCTTACAACGCATGAAAATCATCTACAAAAAGGGTATTCGCAACGGCTATGCCAAGCTTGAAGAGGGGCGCGTGTGCCTGATTATTCCGTCTATTATGCAGGGCGATCAAGCCTTCCTTCAGAAAATGCAAACTCTAGGCGAAAAGCTCCAGCAAAAAGCCGATCAAAAGCAAAAAAATCAGATTTTTTCTCCTGAGGGCGTCTTGCTCTTTGGCGAGAGAATCCCGCTAACGGACCTCCCCCCGATGAAGGACCAAAAACAGCGAACCGCCTTCTTCAAACAAGAACTCTTTGACTACGCAAATCCGCTCCTGCAACGCTTTGCCAGTGAGCTTGGCTTCCCGCCTATTCCGCTCACGATCAAAAAAGTGCAGTCCAAACGAGGATCCTGCACCTATGATAACCGCATTATGCTCAATCTTTCCCTCGTGCATCTCCCGACGAGGCTCACGCAGTATGTTATTGCCCATGAGGCGTGCCACCTGCTAGCCAAGCACCATCAGCCGAGTTTCCGAGCTCTTGTAGCCAAGTTTTGTCCTCATTATAAAGCGTTGAGGAAAGAGTTAAAAAATCAGATTTTTATTTCCTAGTTAAGCTTCTCTTGAAAGGATTTCCACCTCTTGAATGCTAATCATTAAGTTTTTTCATCATCGTAGCGCTTCGTTTGTCCCACCAAGTCTGATAGTTATCATTAGTCCAAACCGAATAAAGATTTCCAAGTAAGATGATTAAGTAGAGGAGTGCTACTATCGCTGTAGCAATACTTGAAAGCATTTCAATTCCTGTAGCATTTGCTACTCCAGAAAGAACCGCACCCAAAAGTGCCGGCATAATCAAAAGCCCCCACTTAAAGAAAACTCTTTTTATAAGCTGTTTTTTATTTAAAGCAGTGCCTTGCTGATTAGTAAGTTGGAGCTTCATCAGCTTTTCCACGACTCATGGAGTTCACTGAAGATTGCACTGCACTCCGTATCGGTTGAGCATTAAAAATCCCGCAATCAAAAATGCTAACGAAAACGGCATAGCAAACGCTCCTGTAAAGAGTGGCGTTCCAAACATCGTCGAAAGTCCCCATACGATACCGAGTCCTATAGTAGGCATCATGAGTTTTACCAATGGTTTCAGAATCACTCTCGCAATGAGGTATCTAATTTTTCCTTCATCCTCATAGAGTGCAGGGATGACAAATAGCGTCATCATGGTTGCTACGCTCAATCCGAAGATAATCGTCCACGCAAGCGGAGCAAACATTCCGTCTCCTGTCAGGGTAACCATTCCGATTACCGTAGTCAGTGTCGTGCTGAGGATTGGTTTGAGTCTTGATTTTGCGCTTTCCTTGATGGCTTGGGGTCTTGAGTAGCCGAGTTTCTGGTTCTCATTTGCACTATCAATGAGAATAATCGCATTATTTACTACGATTCCCGTCAAAGCAATAAATCAGATCAAGAACATCATTCCATAGGGAATCCCAACGATCCAGAGTCCATACGTTGCTCCCAAAAATCCCATAACCACACTATAGAGGATAATCCCCGGCTGAGTATAGCTATCAAACTGCAGCACCAAGATAGCAAAAATCCCGATAATTGAAATCAAAAACGCCATAAGCATCGCATTCAAGAGATCAGCATTATCTTCCGTTTCTCCTCCTTTTGCATAAGTGACTCCTTTAGGGAATTTGTAGGCTTGTGCAAATTGTGTGAGAGCAGCATTTACGTTTTCAGCCTTTGCCCCTTGCTCAAGGTTTGATTGCACAGAAATCGTGATCGTGCCGTTATCTCTTGAAATCTTGCTAATCGCAGGAGCAAAACTATAGGAACCGACACTCGCGAGGGCAACCTTCCCTTGTTGAGTTGAGAAGAAGCTTCCCATGAGGTTGTCAGGACTAACCTCTTTTGTAAAGTCTGCATATTTAATCTTGAGATCATGGGTTTCAACATTATCCGTGAAAGAGCCAGCTTTGATACCATTCAGTGAAAAATAAAGTTCGGGAGCAAAATTCCTTGGCGTCAAATTCAGCAATGCTAACTTTTGTCTATCAAGGGTAAAGACGAACTCTCCAGAACTTTCTTCAGCAGTGCTCTTTACATTCTTAGTTCATGGCACACCTTTGAGAAAGGTCTTGAAGTCCTCCACTACACGTATGAGTTCAGTAAGCTCATCAATACTACTGGCAGTAAGTTTGATTCCGATCTCAGAGCCATCACTTGGACCATTGCTCTGCACCTTTGATTCCACGGTAATTCCCTCTTGTTTCAAGAAAGCAAGCTGCTGTTCAATCTCCTTTTCAATAGCAAAGCTGTCTCTTTCTCTCTCTTCTTTTGGCACAATGCGGATGCTCAAAGTTGCCGTATTATCAGTTAGCTTCCAGCTGTAGTTCCTTAGCTCAGGAAGCTTCCCAATGATAGATTCAGTTTGTTGGGTCTTTGCATAGAGCGTCTCTGTAGTAGTCCCTTCCTTCGCAGACAAAACAATCGTAAGATACTCGTTATCCGTTTTTGGCATCATCAAAAATCCTACCCTCGGACTGACAAAAACAACCGTGATGATCAGGAGAATAATCGGAATCAGAATCAGGGTAATCCTCGTCTTAGCACTTTTCAAGAGGGGAGTCAGCGTCCTCTCATATCGAGAGATCACCGCAGAAAAGATACGTTCACGAACCCCAGAGGCTTGAGTGTTCTCAAGCTGAGTTTTGTCTGATCTGTCCTCTGCAAGCAGCGCTTGTTCTTCAGGATTGAGGAGATTTTCATCCTCTGAGCTTGAGGTGTAGCTGGTTCTATTCTTAGTAAACTTTGAAAAAAGTGCTGGTGTCAGCGTAAGTGAGATAAAGAGTGAAGCCAGAAGCGTAATAAAGATCGTGATCGGGATAAAAGACAAAAACTTCCCCATAATCCCTGGCAAAGTCAGCATCGGCACGAAAACAATAACCGTCGTAGCTGTCCCAGAAATCAGCGAATTTTTATACGTTCTCACAGAGAGCAATGCCGCATGCATTGGAGAGAATCAGAGTTTTATATTTTCACTTGCCCCTTGAATGATTACCGTTGCCGTATCAATAGCAATTCCCAGACAAATAATCAGTGAGAAATTAGTCAAAAAATTCAGACTCAATCCGAGATAGTTCAGCACAAAGAACGTCACGAAAAATGCCAAAGGAATAGAAACCGTAGCCACAAAAGACTCCATCGCCCCGACAAAAAATCCCACAATCAAAAAGACGATCAGCATCGTGCTAAGCATATTGACTGCTAGATTGTTGTAGTCTTTGGAGAGTTCTGCACCAAGATCCAAGGTATAAAAAGAGCTCAGCTCCGCATATTCAGCATCTTGAAGAGCAGCTGCTATACTTTCTTTCGCCTGCTTACTACTAGAGAGAATGCTGGCTCCTGCCTTTTTATTAAACGTTAGGCTAACTGCAGCTTTTCCAATCCCTTTCTCTTTGGTCCCGACACGGAGAATACTATCTTTATCGTCATAGACTTTCTTGATCTCCGCGAGCTGTCCAAGCGGAATACTTTTTCCTTCCCCCAATAAAATCGGCAACGCCTGTAGTTCTTCCTCAGACTTAAGTTCTCCATCAATCCTAAAATCATAGTTCATCGTTCAGAGTTGATGATTTCCCAGCGGTTGATTGCTCGTAAAGGATTGAAGCTGCCCAGCAATCTGAGTAAGTGAAAGCCCAAGACTTTCGATTCTCTGCTTATCTACCAGAAGCTCAAGAGTATACTTATTTCCTCCTTCGATCTCTATGGTATCAATAGCACCTTTTCCTTCCAGTTCTGCTTTGAGTTGATTAGCTTTGGTCTTGAGGTAGTGCTGATCCATCGCAGGATTTTCAGCATAGAGGAGCAGCGTAAAAAGCCTATCTTTAGGAGTGTCAATCTCAGTAACCGTCGGAGATTCTACATTCTCAGGAAAAGAAAGCTGACTCACAGCATCTTTAATCTTCGAACTCATATCGGTTGCCTTGACTTTGTCCGTTAGTTCGACGAGGATAGAAGAAACATTCTTGCGAGAGGTCGAGGTAAGCTTCTTCACTCCATCCATATTCTTGATCTTCTTCTCAATCTTCTGTGTGATAAGCTGATCAATCTCACGAGGATTCCCCCCAGGATATACGGTCGCAATAGAAACCATTCCGAGTTGTACTTCAGGGTAGGACTCTTTTGGAAGGCTCATCAGTGCAGTTAACCCCAACATCACGATCAATCCCAGCACCAGAAACGTCGCTCTCCACTGCTTAATCCAAAATCAAAAAAAGCCTCCCTGGAGCTTCGCCTTAAAAGATGCCGTATCTTTCGTCATTACAAAAACCTAAAGCTAAAAATCCAAGCCATTACAACGAATTCCTTTCAAAAAGCAAGAGGGATTTGGAGGAAAAGCAGGGGAGTGCATCCTTTCCTCGAAGAGAAAAACCTGAGTTTACACCCAGATTTTTTTCTATTTTTAGTATTGAGACTAACGAGACTAAAGCCCTAATGCCCATCAATCATTCCTTTCAAGACCTTGTAGTCAATCTTTCCTGTTCAGAGGAGTGGAATCGCTCCAATTTTCTTGATATGATTAACCTGAATCAGATTAGAAACCCCTTTCGATCTCAAATAGCTATTGACTTCTTTCAAGCTAATCTTCAGGTCAACCACAAAGAGCGTTATTTCTATCCCATGTTCATGCTCTTTCCCCTCAAGTGCAAGATTCGCTTCTTCGCTATTCCCTCGTTGCTCCAAGAGAAGTCCTTCTAGAAACGGCAGAGAAATCATCTCTCCTCACAGCTTCAAAAACCTTTTCTTCCTTCCGGTAATGTAGAGATACCCATCCTTGTCGCGATAGCCCAAATCTCCCGTCCTATACCAAACCTTTCAATCCTGCTCCCAGAATGGGCTTTCAATGCTCTGGTCGGGATAGCCGGAGAAAACATTCGGACCGCAGTAATAAATCATCCCTTCTTGATTCTGCTTCAATACTTCTTGCGTGTTGAGATCCAGAATGCAAAGCTCACCATTCCCTACAGCAATCCCTACCGATTGAGCTTTCTGCTTTTCAATCGGATTGATCGCAATGATGGGGCTACACTCAGTAATCCCATAGCCTTCAAGAATCACCCCATGAGGTACCGCTTGCCTAAACCTCTCAAATAAACTCTCCGAACATTTCTCTCCTCCCGTAATCACATAACGCAGTGATGCAAGCTGCTCACTTTTCGCAACATTCAAAAGATTCCTCAAGAAGGTCGGAGTCGTCGCAAGCAACGTAGGTTTGCTATGAGCAATCAATTGTGCAACCGTCAACGAATCATTAGGATCAGGTGTGCTGACACTCCTAAACCCTGCCACCAACGGAAACACCGTATTGACCGTAAACCCAAAACTATGAAACGGTGGTAAATAACAGAAGAATCTCTCATCTTGCTTGATATGCATAATGCTCAATGCTCCTATCAGATTAGAAATCAGATTCTTGTGGGTGAGCGGCACCGCTTTCGGTAGTGCCTCACTTCCTGAGGTGTAAAGCACGACCGCAGGATCCTCACTAGACTGAGGAGGCAATGGGAATACCCAGCTCTTCGCCAAAGCCTTGAGCTTGCGATAAAGCGGAATCTTCTTCAATAAATCCTCCAAAAAGACAAACTCATACTCTTTCAGCCGTTCAATATTGAGCTTGTTGAAAAACGCTTTTGAGGTCAGAATCTTTTTCGTCTTTGAAAACTTCACACAGTGTGCAAACGCACTTTGAGGATGCGTCCAGTTCATCATTACCGGCACTTTTTCAGCCAAATATGCTGCCAAGAGCAATATATTCATACTTCCGACCGCTGGCAACATAATCCCAATCTGCTTCCCAGGGATCGCTTTCAGATAATCGCTAATCAAAAACGCTTTCAATACAATGTCTTTCCTCTTCTGCATCCCATACATCACATCATAGCTCTGCGTTGCATTCGGATCAGCTTTCCATTGCTTCCTAAACAGCTCCAAAATCGTCATATCTTCATCAAACTCCTGCTGAGGCTCGCCATACTCCTTGTTCTCTAGCCTCCATTCACAAGGAGGGAAATCAGATTTTTCATTCGCGGTTTTCCCCATCGCCATCGCTACCAAATCCGCAACCGTTTTCAGTTCTAGAAGGGGAGTATTTGATGCTCCTGCATAGCGAGTCAGGATGAAATTCTTGATCTCCGCCATATCAAGCGAATCTAAATACAGATCCAAAATCAGATTACTTTCTAGTGTAATCTCTGCTTGCTGAGGTAACTCCCTAATCCTCCTTAGCTCCGCACAAACCGTCGCTACGACCTCCTCAGCAAACTCAAATCCTTCATAGCCATTCACTGCTTGGAGATCCTCTATAGAATTTCTCACGTGTGCAGGCAACACTTTCCCTTCGACATCGTTGTAGTAGAAAAAGTGAGGAAGGTATTTTACCTTCTCTTCCCCTTTTTCGTTATAAAACGCTTCTAAAGTCTGATTGAAAACCTCTAATCCTTCTTTGCTCGCTTGTTTGACTTCTTCCGTCATATCACAAAACTCCAGCTCAACCTTCCTCCTTGGTGAGAAAACAAACCCATTTGCTAGCAGATAGAAAAGCCCTTTCACGATTCCCCCAACCAAACTCGGTGTCTCTCCTGTCCAAGCGTTCGACCAAATGCTTCCCCAGAGCCCTCTGGTTCTTACAAGCAAAACGCTTGTCTTTTTTCCTAATCCTTGCACTGTCTGATACGCAGCTCTCTTCCCTCACAGCGATTCAAACCCTTGCCCTGCTAGTTGCCCAGACGGATACAGCAATACCGAATCCCCCTGTGCCAACGCTTCTTGTAAGGCTTCCATAGCCGAGTTGAGCTTCTCTTCTCTCGGTGCTAATCCCTTCTTCTCCCTTGCCATCTCGACGATGCTAATCGTCCCGATCCAACGAAATAGCCACCTCAAAAAGAAATTCTCCGCAAACCTCGAAGTCGCTACCGGTCTCAGCTTCCTCTCCGGATAAAACATCGCCCACAATAGCACAGGATCCAAATACGCGATATGATTCGGCAGGATGAAATAGTTGTATTCTGGATCGAGCTTTGGAAAATGCTTCACACTAATCGTGTAGCGCGCTTTCATCATCCAGAGAAAAAGCTTGGTAATTCGTTGCATAGCAAAAAGGGAAGATAAAACTTACCTTCTAGTATAGAAACTTTTCTTATTTTAGCAAGTTTTCTTTCCCTTTTTTATATCTTATCGTGTTAAAAAAACAGAAAAATCTGATCTTCTCCAAAGGGTGTCCTCCGCCCTCCAGTAAACCCCTCTTCGCCTCCCTCGCACAGACGGGAAAAATCATAGAGTGATCGTTTTCTCCCTCACGCAGACCAGTAACATCAAATCTTCCTCTATGCTCGCCCTTCTGTCCCTCCTGTAAACCCAAAAAAAGTGGAGTTTCTCGCTATCCAAGCGATCCACCCCACCGAAAAGATCAGATTTTTTCTTGTTTTACAGAAGAGGGGAGAGGGTACTTATTTAAGCAAATCTAGTCTATTCTCTCCTATCTTCCCAAGCACTGGCACATCTTGCGCTTGGAAAAAGTTCACCTTTAATATCTGTGCATGGCTGTTATCCTTCGTACTTTGCCTTATCTTAATGTACTCCTCTAGGGGTATGATTACAAGAGAACTGGAGAGATATGGATCGATGATAAGCCATCAGTATCTCTTGTCATAAAATCCTGCTGCAACATGATCATTCATAAAAATCTGCATAAAATTAATTTCACATTTTAGCACATCTCCTAACTTATTTCTCGCATCAATAATTTCCTTTGCTGTCAATCCTCACTCCCAAAAAAGAAGATTCCTCCTCCTAGGGTGCTTATATGTGTGCGATGTAGTCCTACCATCCAGAGTCCCTCTGTATGCTTCACAATTACATTCCTGTGGTCCATTCTTTTGTCACTTCTTTACCACATCGGCAGAGAATTTTTTTCCTGATAAATTACCCGCCATACACTTTTTTGAGGTGTAGACATAGTTGATAGCGTCGACAGCATCTCACCTAGGAATATCTAGTCCTGCCATATCTTTGAATAGGTTTCTACAGGTTTGCGCACAATATGTCGCCCCATTATTTGAATATTTAGCTTGAGGTTTTGTTATTATCTGTCCCTTATGATCATAGAGCACGAGACTATCTTGTGCATCAGTAAGGTTGGTTGGCTTAGAATGAAGTCCATTACGCTCAAAAGTTTTTCTTGCTATAGGTCAGCTTGGAAGGTATTTTCTTATGCCTTCAAGATCAATGAAGATTGTTTCCCCCTTCCTCCGATTTGCTCCCCATACTATATTTTCGTGAATATCTACATTTTGATGAAAATAGTAGAGTTTCCCGTTTTTCTTTATCGTACAAAATTTCTTCACTAGTCGCTCAAAAGTCTCGATATTATCATCATTTATCCTTTTCTGTCCATCCTTAGTTCGATATCAAACTTCCGGTCATGAAAGGAATCTTGTTAATATCGAGGCAATAGGTTCATTATCCGTAATCGATAGCTTATATTTAAACCTAGCTCTTTCACTCTCAGGAACTGGATCTCAAATTACAGCAGTATTTATCGAAATCCTTTTCCTTATGCTATCTCTTGTAGCTGGCATCCTTATTTTGATGATATCTCCAGGATTAAGCTTAGACTGTAGGTTAGGAAAAGACGCAGTAGATGTTCCTTTCTTTACCTGTTTGATAAGCTTAATCTGCGGGTTCTTTGCAAGAGTGGAGAATACTGCTTTTTTTGCAAAATCATCATTTTTAAGACTTGAAAGTCAAACATTCTCCATGAGGATATTTGACCGAGTATCTCCCTCTTTTACAGTATAGAGGACTTCCTCAGCAGTTAAGATTTCCTCAATTTCCTTCATACTTTCGTCCGTGGTAGTTTGTCTGTCATTTGGTTCACTTTCGATCCGTTTAGTAATAGATTCCTCATTGTCTCCTCCCTTTCTATGGTCAGAAGGAGTACGAACACTAGTGGATGTATCACGGTAGCCCGTGTAGTCCACTTCTTCTATTAAGGAACGCTTAGATTCATCATCATCGCTACACAAGAAGTTATCTTTTGAGTGTATCAAAACGGAGAACAAACAAGCAGCAACAGCAACAAAGGCAAGCTTGAGTTCTTCCTTATGAAAGTTAACGATACGATTTCCCGGAGTATTTGGTTTTTTCATGGAATTTTCATCAATCATATAAAAAGTAAGACGTTCTTTATTTAAAGTTATCTCGATCTCAACTTATTGTCGGTGTAAGTTTTCAAATTCTTTTATTTTTATGACTATGACATCTCCAGGACTTAAGTTTCTTGGATCAAACTTTCCTTTTGTAGTTTGCCCTTCCTTTATTTTCATAATAAATCCCTTCTCACATGCCACACGAATGATATCCTCTCTTACACTAGGGATCCCGCTTAGTGTTCAGCTGCTTTTGAGATTCGTTACAATGGAATACATACTTTCACCTTCTTTTACAAAATGAGAGAGTTCTCCTGTAGCTGATACTTTGTCGATAGTCTCTGATTCTGAGTCTCTCTTGATAGAGTCTTTTTGTTCAGTAGTAACTTTTTTAGGATTCTTCTTTTTCCATGAATTTAAGGTGTTAGATACTGGGAGTCATAAGGAAAAACCTAAGAGAATAGCTATATACCATTTATTTCTTTGTAATTTCTGCTTAATGTTCTCTCCCAGAGTAGTTATGGAATTGGTATTCACTGTTGTGTCTACGTTCTGATGAGGAGTTCTGTGTTTTTTGTTGTGGTTATTTTCGCCATTTCTCTCTCCTCGGCTATTCTCTCTTTGAGGCACTCTGTTCTTTTTCCATTTTCCCTGCTGAGGATTATCATACTCTTGTCTGCCTGGATTAGAATCTCTGTAGTTTTTATTGTGGTTATTTTCCCCATTTCTCTCTCCTTGGCTATTTTCTCTTTGAGAGTCTCTGTTCTTTTTTCATTTTCCATCATGCTCTTGTCTGCCTGGATTGGAATCTCTGTGTTTTTTGTTGTGGTTATTTTCGCCATTTCTCTCTCCTTGGCTATTTTCTCTTTGAGAGCCTCTGTTCTTTTTTCATTTTCCCTGCTGAGGATTATCATGCTCTTGTCCGCCTGGATTGGAATCTCTATGGTTTTTATTGTGGTTATTTTCGCCATTTCTCTCTCCTTGGCTATTTTCTCTTGGGAGAGTAGCTTGAGAGTCTCTGTCCTGCTGAGGATTATCATCTTCTTGTCCGCCTGGATTAGCTTCAAGAGTCTTCTTTATTTCTTCACTAAATCCAGGATTATGCTTATCTAGAAGTTTACAATACTGTTGTTCTGTTTTTTCTACTTTTTTAGCAAAAGCGCGGTTAATACCTAACGCATTTATAAGATCACGCACATTAAGCTCCTCTATGTCGTTACCTAAAATATCTTTTGACATGAGTATAATATACAAGAATTAAAAATCAAATACTGATTAATTTCAAATTTTCTGCATGTGTTTTTGTAGGGCCTTTTGGAGTTTGGTTTTATTGATTTTTATAGGTATGCCATATTTGAGCATTGATTTTCAATTAAGTTCTTCCTCTCCTTGCCATATGATTCCTCATTCATTGAGAGCATCTTGCATATGCTTAAAGCTCAACGTAGAATCATTCAGAACAAGTGAGCTTTTACATAAAGCAACAATTCCTAATCACCGTGGAATGTTAGAAGGAACGATCTCTAGTATCTCCTCAGCATTTGAACTTTCATGATCATTTATCTCCCCAAAATGTGGATTATTTGCATCTGAAAATCAGATTTTTAGTCTTCCATTTGATGTCGTGTCCTGAGTAAGAATACTCTGCATCGCGTTAACGAGCTCAGTTTGATTGACGACGATAATATCTCAAACATTAACTTTATCAGAGCTTCTCAAAGGAGAAATGTTTAGTTTCCCCTCAATTCTCTCCATTTTTCAAATGATAAGAGGATTGCTATCAATAGCTTGTTGTATATCTCTAGGAGCAAGACCTCTAGGAAGTTGAGCCTCACAAATCTCGAGAGCTACTTGTTGCTGCTGAATCTGAAAACTGGTTAAATTAACGTCTCATTCTATTCCCCACTCTCCTACAGCCTTCATGAATTCTTCATTTGTCCCTAAAAGATACTCTGAAGAATTTGCTCATTCAAACTCTTCGTATTGAGTATGTTGAAGGTTAAGGTATCTTGAGTTATCGTTTTGTGTGGGATTAGGGCTATAACATCATGCAATAACCAATCAAATAAGAGTATAGTAAATCTTATTTTTCAGTTTTTCTCTCTTATCCGCAAAAATTGTGTTAGCCACAGAATTTTTATTAGCCACAGAATTTTTTTGCGAAGAAGGATATGTTCTATTGTGTGATATTTTTTTCATAGTTTTTCTACTAAAAAGATAAATATCAATAGGAAGATATATATATACAATAAAAAGTCAATACTTTTTATAAAAAAGTTATAATAAAACAACAAAAGTTTGACAAAAAAAACATTTAGGCTATAATAAAACCATATTTTATTTGATAAAATAAGATCATGGGAGAAATTATGAGAAGTGAAGTCTTTGAATCTCAGGAAGGGAAGACTAGATCAAAAGAATTAAAAAATCTGAATTTTATGATTTTGAAGAATCAAGAAGAATTTCAGAGGCTTACAAACAATCCAAACGTAAAATCAGGGATGAAGAAGATTTTTGAAAGATCTAGCCAAATGGCATTCTCAAAAGAGTGGCAACAGTATGAAAAAATGGATATCCAGAAGGAGCTTACCTCGTTAATAAGGAAGTATCCTGGACTTCGATTAGAGATTAGTGGGATATTAAAATTACCAATAGGTAAAAAAAAGTTTTCTGACTTGACGATGGAGCAGAAGTTAAATTTTACACTACTTCAGCGTGCTCTTCATCCTTCAAAATTTCAAAAGTTGCTTACTTATTCTGAACCAAATACTGCAAAGAATATTATTAAAAACTTTGAAAATGCAAAAAGTGGACTCTCCACAAATATAGAAGACCAGTTTCAAAAGATGAATCTCAAACACTTTTGAGTTATCAAGAAAACATTAGCAACAGAATTCTGACTTACAGATAGCGAAACTATCGCAGTGACAAAATACCTAAGTTTTCTCAAAGAAAATCCCCAGTTTACAGGGAAGCGTGTAGAATATCAGGCAGGATGACGAGAATTGACTATCGGACTTTTAGTGGGTTCCTTACTAACACTAGGAGGGGTGTATTTGTATAACGAACTCTGAAAGCCAAATCCTCATCAAGAAACCACTGAAAATTCTGAAGTTATTACGATATCAGATCCTAGAGATGTATTTAGAATGATGGTACAAGAGAGACGCTATAAACAGACAAGTAAGAAAAAGTTAGAAAAATATAAGATAGATAATGATACAGAAGGTTGGCGAGCAATGGCAGAAAGAGGCTACAAGAAAGCAGCAAATTTTTTCCAGACAAAGGAGTTTAAAATGGGAGTTAATGCTACTGTTTGACTAGAATATGATCTTACCAATCCATCTGACTATAAGATGTGGATAGATCCTAAGGATTGAGTACTGCATGCAGTATTACCAAAACCAAAACCAAGGATTGTCAAAAGTGATGCTTTTATTACCGAGAGATCTAATGAAATAATGCAGGTGTATTCTCAGGAATTTGACAATGCAGAACCTAGAACCCAAAAAGAATTAGAAAAATCGATCTTGGAAGCAGCAAGCAAAGATGTGGATTTTTATAGAGAGGCTCATAAAAATACTAGGGATATCCTTCGATCATATATGAACTCTTTTAAAGAATTGCATAAAATAGAGATCAAAAACGTAGATGTCACTTGGAAATAATAGCAGCCCAATCTAGGTTTGCCTCATTTCCTTTAATCAAAAAGATGCTAATCCTCCATGAAACGGGAAACTGATTAGCATCTTTTTTTAAAAATACAGCCTTGAGCCTTCTCCTTTATCTCAAAAAAAGATACCAGAACAGAAAGTCCTGATATCATCAAGGGTTAGTATACACATAATCTATTCTTTGACGATACCAACCGAGTTAAAATCTGAATATACCCGTTAGTTTGCTTAAAGAGAGAATCCTTTCCCTTCTTACTTCAACTTCCTATGAAGCCTCATTACGAAACGGTAAGAGATGCAGAGGAGGAGCAACATAATTCCCCCAATCTCGATCACTCCAACCGCGAGCAAATCAATCGTCAACCCCGATAAATAGCCAAAGAGATCAAACCCAAAGAGAGCAGAGAGATAGGAATCAAGCGGAATCAATCCACCTACGAGGAGAACAATCGCAAGCATGAACGCGAAACTCAAGCTCATAAAGATCACATTCAGGAACGGTTGCACGATCTGACGGGATGTAGCTCCCAAGAGCTTCTTTGCCTGAATATCCTCTATAAAATGTGAAAAGATCGTCTTCAAGAAGAAAATCGCAAAAGCAATAATCGTAAGCACAAGCGCTAGCACCACAAAATACGCAAAACTCTGCAAAAAGTTAGAAAGATTGATCACGTTCAGCACTCTTTTTTCTTGAGTTTTGATCGCATTGTCAGAGAGGTCGTCCATATTCAGAATTTGAGTCTTGTAGTTTTCAAGGACTCCTTTCATCGCAGCAAACTCATTCTGATCTCCATACCTTACATAGAGCGTTGCAGGTAGCGGATTCTCAAGATTGTATTTCCTGAGGGTGCTTGTTAGATCAGGGATCCTTTTCTCTACAAACTCAAGTGATTCTTGCTTAGAGGCATAATCTACTTTCAATCCTTTCTCTTCCAATGCAGACTTAAGCGCAGCATCAGTGTGATCTTGAGTAGCAGCATCGCTGAGATAGAGATAAACGCCAAGTTTCTCTTTCATTTGGAGATTAAAACTATTCCCGTAGAGCGCTCCAGCGAGGAAAACATTCATGACAAAGAGTAATACTCCCATCAGGATGCTAATCAGAATCAGCGGAATGCGATACGACTTGAGCAGCGTCTTCGTATCTGATTTAATAAGGTTCAATCCAAAGTGTTTCGTTTTCATAAGAGGATAGTCAATACAAAATAAAGGAAGTCTGATTTATTTTCTCAGTTGGAAAAGCTTCTTCGCCTTGATAAACTTCTCAAACAAAGAGATCTTCGTTAGATAGAAGTCAAGCTTCTTGTCCACAAACTTGAGTGAGGCTTGATGCTTGTTGAAGTAGCTAATCATTTCTTGAGCTTTCTTGTATTCTTGCTCGAGAATGTACATCTGGATCAGATTGTAAATCACTTCAGCATCTTTGCAGTCCAAGGCGAAAGCATCTTTCAGATACTCGAGCCCTTTCGACCTGTTCCCATACCAATACTCACAAAGCCCATAACATCTTAGGATCTCATGATTCGTTCCATTGGTCATTTCCATCGCTTTTGAGAGATATTTTCTTGCTTCTTTCCGATTATTCTTCTCCATTTCCAAAAGCCCCTTAATGTAGAGCCCCAAAGGGTCGTTATGCTTCTTTTGTGCGTTAAGAAAATCAACAGCTTTGTCAGCTTTTCCTATTTCACCCTTGCGGTATTGAATATCTGCAATCTGTAAAATAGCATCCTCATTGCGAGGGTCGCGAGACAAGATCGAGTTGACGAGGTTGATGGCTTCATCAAACTTTCAGAGCTCTTTTAGCTCCTCAATCTCATCAATAAGGCTCTCTGGAATGTAGACCATGGGTAGTTGGTAGGAAGGAAATAAATCATTTCCTAAGTATAGCACAAAAATCTTGAAACTTCAACTTTTTCTCCTCTCTCCCGAAAGATAGGACTTTACATTTTCAAAAAAAAACAAAAAATCTGACTAAAATCATCAAAATACCCAAAGAGCAAGGAAAAATCTCCCCTCCACTCCGCAAGCCCCTCTCATCTTGCCTCACTCCAGCACCACCTGCGTGCAAAGTGATACCAGATTGCCTCACTCCA